>SDBV01007694.1_pt1 | contig 14690 bp, 28 predicted proteins | sample 2277081 | NCBI WGS metagenome assembly SDBV01 (sample SAMN10402039, study PRJNA504765) | marine sediment metagenome | isolation source: marine sediment core GS10_PC15, 223 cmbsf | place: Arctic Ocean: Southern Knipovich Ridge | collected 2010
ACAACGTCGGGGTGCAGACTAAGGAGAGAACGATGAGAAGAAAGACGATAACACGTAAGAAGAAGCTAGAAGCTGCCCTCACATCACGGGGTTTTAAAAAGATCGCCCTAGACCGCCAAAAAAGAGGTGAGTACATGGAGCGGTGGAAACACCTGGACCACAAGCACTCCTTCTGGATAGGCCGTAACGGTTCACTTAAGGAGCACACCAGAGAGCGGGCGCTTGACTTCGTTTCAACCTGCCATTACTTACGGAGCCTACTCCTTGCTGAGGGAGAAGCCCTACTAAGCTAACCGAAGGCCCACACGCGCCCCCCGGGCCGGTACTGGGGGGCCTGTGTGGGCCTTCGGATCAACCGGAGGACGGACCCGCACCACCTGCCCAGCGTAGGGGTGCAGATAGGGGAGAACCATGGCAAACGAACAGGAAGTACTCGACCTCCCGCTTACGCGGGGACAGCTAAGTACGCTTCATGACATGCTGGAGACGATGTGGGAAGACTACGTCGTCGTCTACATCGACGACCGGGAGTTCTTTCCAAAAGGTAAGAAAGGAGACGAAGAGTATGAAGTCAATCAAAAGCTTCTCCAGTCCTGGGCGGACGCCCTACCCGGCATAAACCGGAAGATTGAGAGCGTCTTAGGAGAAGACGGACCCGCGCCACTCACGTAGCGTGAGAACGTAAATAACGGCACGCGTCCTTCCTATATGAGTAGGGGGCTTATGTAGTGGCTCAATAAGGACCCATTAGATTAAACCCACATCATTAGCATAACGTCGGGGTGCAGACGGGAGAGAACGATGCTGCAGCTAGTAGACGAGGAGCTGATAACCATCCTCACAGCCATGGAGGAGTTCCACACTTTCCAGGAGGATAGAGGGTATAGTGGACTCACCGACCTCGAAGAAGAGGTAGTTAGTAAGCTTACTTTATACCTAGTTAAAGAAGGTAAGATTCATTCAAACAGAGATACTGACTGGAGGAAAAAATAAAATTTGAAACCGGAGTAGGAACTCCAACGTCTACCTAGGTAGAGGGACGACAGATGGAAGGGGAAAAGGGTAATGGTTGATAAGACAACAAAACACACACCATTGCCGTGGACAGCAGAGCCACATGGTATTTTTCCATGTAGGTATAGCGTTATGCACGGCGAGCGGCGAGTAGCCTTTATGGGGACACCTTTTACTACAGAGGTTTTTCTAGGTGACGACGCAGCGTTCATTGTGAGGGCGTGTAACAATCACGACGACCTACTTGAAGCATTTAAGTCGGTGATGGAATTGATTGACACGGGTTATTTAATTCGAGACATATCGAAAGACGCAGAACCTGGTTTTGCTATTCGGCAGTTTGAGCCGGTCCGACAGTTACAACAGGCTGTACTTGCCATCGACAAGGCTGAAAAAACAGAGTAATGAAAGGGGAAAGATCTATGGCTAGCAAATCACAGGACGGATTGGAAGGAGTGTTCATCAACGTCTCCCTTGAGACGGCAGAAATGTTGCAGGAACACCTTATCCATGAAAAACACCGGACGGATTATGAGGTCGTGAAGAGGGCGCTTATAGAAATAAGCGTAGCGACGGTGGAGGCCATAAGTGAATGGAAGGAAGAGTACGAGGACAATGACGAGTTAGATATGAAGGAAACCCACATGCCTCCCCTTAAAGAAGAAGGTATGACATTTATTACGAATTTGGAGGATGGTGAAGCCAGACTCATGAAACACAAAGGTAAAATTTATATTGTGCACCCCAATTTTCCCCCCGGGGAAATTAAAGCAGAAATCTTTTTTGATGTTTAATTGGACCCCGAGGGACGGCGGGTGGGTCCCCCTAGGGTCCTCTGATGAGCGGGACGGGCAACGGAACCCCTACCGTGACCCATCTGGTGAATCTATTATGGGTCCCCGTTGCCCTATAAGGGTAGACGTAACGCCGCTTGCCCCGGATTCATATTTCATTCAACGGTATGAATAAGGGTTGAAACGGGGAGATGAAGTCCAACGTCTACCCCAGTAGAATGGAGGTGCGGAAATGGAGAAGAAAATGATGAGTTTAGTATTGCGAATTAAGACCTACTTTGAGATGACCGCACCTCAATGTAGGAGGGAGTATGTAGAACTCTCCCGTGAAGACCGTGAATGGTTTGTGGAAGAATTTAACGCTATGGGACTTCCCACAACTTTGAGGAAGACGAGCTAATGAAGACCTGCAGACAACTTGCAAATCGTAAGAGATTGAAGCGATCCCAATATAAGCATAGGGGTGAGGAGTATGATATATTGCGTTGGGTGGTTCAGTTTAAACGTAGATTTCAAAGGACTGGGGTAAGATAAAGACGATGGGAAGGATGCAGATGGCTTACGTCCTTCAGGAAGCGGGGAAGAGGAAGCCCCGTTATTATAAGGGGCCGTACAGTCATCTTGAAGAGGGAGGCGTTCTTTCCTTCATCAAGGATGACGCCATAGTGTGGTTAGATCTCAGTAAGACGGGACGGGAGGAGGTAGTTCAAAAGGCGTCGGTTCGAGCGGAAGTTGAACTTGAAGTTATATGGGTTTGGGGGGAACCGGATATTATGGTTCCCTCCGGTATGAGGAAGTTGAAATGGTTTGAGTTAACGAAGACTCAAATAAACCAATTAAGAGGAGGTATCCAACCAATGGCAGCAAAGACGAAGAAGTTTAAACCGAAGTACAAGGTGGGGGATAAGACTCCCGCTGGAGCGAAGGTCCTACGGGTCTATGAAGACAAGGACCGGAAACATCACCGCCAACGTTTGGTGGTGGAATGTCTCTTCACCAGAAAACGCATCGACATCGCGGTACAAGACGCGTTTCAGGTGAAGTTTCACAAAAGCGTCCTTCCCACGCAGCGTAAGGAGTTCCTCGGCAACGGGAAGGTCAAGCCTAAGAAGGTTAAAAAGACGGCTAAGAATAAGAAACGAAAGTTGGCAAAAGTCTAACCCTTTTTTTACCTTGGGGGGTTATGTTTCTCCCGCGGAAAGGCCGTTTAAATTGGTCATGGCGGCGGCTAAGCCCTCTGAGGTAGTTTTAAGGAGAGAAAGGTAGGGATATGAAGAAGCATAACACCAAAAGGTTTGATAATTATGTACTCGCTTACTTCGCTGAAGAGGAGTATGAAGCGTTGAAACGTGTAATAGAACGCGAGCAGGCTAGTCATAGAACCATTCACGCTCAGGCGCTTGAGGCTAGCCAGACTGCAAAATGTCAAGCTGATTGGCTAATGCGTATTTGTACGCTTGAGCTTCAGGTAGCTAATTTGAAAGTTCAAAAGGGGGATCTAGAAATTGAGCGCCGTGTAGGGCAAAGAAGAAAAATTGATTGGTTTGATTGGCGCTCAGCTAAAAATGTCGGACGTCGAAAAGTTGGGTGGTATGGGGGTAGTTTAAAGGAATAAACTGATGGATTTGTACATTGCAATGCGATGGATTGACTTAAGTGAAAGAATAATAAGGGCTAGAATACGCAAGCCTTTTTGGCGGGAAGAGGCTAGACAGTTGGTCCTAATAAAGATTTGGAATATGGACCGAAGCAGTACCCAACTTACGGAAGGACTCATTTCCACCATGACGGCCAACGTCTGTAAGGACGTATGCCGTCAACATTTCGTTGAGAATTATGAAGAACCCCTCCCCCCCTTCCCCTTGGAGGATAAGTCCTCCACCATTACCGCCAGATACAGCCAAACCATGTTGGATTTGGACTTGTGGATGCAGCAGCAGGCAGATTCTCGCCAAAGGGTATTGGCGTACGTTCTAGGACTTAATCCGTACCGGGACATGACGGATTTGGGGCGGAAGGTGGGGGTAAGTAAGGCCACGGTGTCTCGCGCTTTACAGGACCTAGCTGATTACTTGAGGAGAAAGTGATGTGTATACCCCCTTCTACAATGGAGATATGTAAAGGTATGGAGGAATTAGTAGGAGCGGGTAAATCTGTGTGGATACGGGGGAAGGATGGAAATTTGCCCCCAGGTTTTTACCAGGATCTTAATGTTGGTTCAGCTATTGAGTTTATACCAGACGGTAAGCAGTTAGTTACCTGCGTGGAGATAGCAACCGATATTGCTGCATTAAAAGTCGATCCTAAAATCCTTATGTTTACGGATGATGCCGGGATGGACCATGTAGTTTGGCGGGAAATTAGAAATTCAATGGTGACTGAACGTACCTTTCCTGCTGCAGAGGAACATGAAGCTAGGATTAAGAAAAAGAATTTTCCCTGGAGATATGAATGAGATTGGGTAATCGCGAAATCCGAGCCGCTCGGAAGAGGAAATGGGTACGCTATCGCCGGAAACGGAGGGAATTTCAGGCTGTAAGGGATGTGAAGGTGGTTAAGGATAAGGAATGGAATGAGGCCCAGTAGAAGAAAAAAGAGGATCTGCAGGAATGGAGACGGAAGAAAGGACTGGTATAAGTGAGAGGAAAGGAAAGATTTGGTTTCATCTTCTTAGTGGGGGTTTGGAGTTGGGGTGCTACAGTGAGAACATGGATAGTGCAGCGAATGCGTTTATTATGCATTGGGTTCAGTCTTCAAAAGAAGATGTACAATTAGGGATTATTATTAAGATATTAATAGGGGGGAAAGTAGCAAATAGGGGGTCGGCAAAATCAGAGATGATACATTATACTTCAACTATAGGGGTTTTGGAAAGGATGGGGATTGAAAAAAATGAGTGAAAATTATCCATTTGAGGGGTCGCCTTGTCCTGAGTGCGGTGATACCCTCCTTGCGGGGGTAATTGAACTTAAACAGAACAGGAAGACCATGCATCATTTTTATGGATGTTCTTCCTGGCCCCATTGCGAATGGACGTTGGACCCTGGAGAGGCGGATGAAGATGACGAATTTATGGCAAAATATGAATGGGTGGAGGATGAATGATGGCAATCCTCGTTGAGAAGGTACTTGTATGTGGGGGGAGGAATTTTGATAATAGAAAACTTTTAAATACGGTCCTCAATCGGTATCTAATTTCACATCTTATACAAGGGGGGGCCAGGGGTGCAGACAAGTTGGCAGGACAATGGGCTTTAGAGAGAGGTATATCGGTCACCATTTATCATGCCGAGTGGGATAAATATGGTAAAGGGGCAGGTTTTATACGTAATTTCGCTATGCTGCTTGAGGGTCGTCCTGATTTGGTTATTGCTTTCCCTGGGGGTAAGGGGACTGCACATATGGTTAAGATTGCTAAGAAGAAAAAGATTCCAATAATTAAAGTTACTGAGGAGATGAATAATGGATGAAAAAACGCAGGAATTGGTAAATTCGGTTGGGCAAAAGGTATTGGATTGGGCAGAAGCAACGGAGAGCTTTACTGTAGAACAGGCTCCGTTGTTAGCGCAGGAGATTGTGAGATATGGGATACTGAACAACTCATTACAACTTGCGTTCTTCCTTATTGTTCCTTCTATTATGATATCTTTATCTTACCGTTTTGGAACTAGTAAGGATGTCTGGCAAACCGATCTCACACCGAAAGGAATTGCTTGTATTATCTCTGGAGTGTTTGGTTGTTTTTTCTCTATAATAGGGCTAGTCGTATGTAGTAAAGACGCTGTACCAAATTTATGTAAAGCCCTTGTAGCACCCCGTCTTTACATCATAGAACAAATTAGCAGACTAATGTAAGGAGATAAATGATGGCAACGGCAACTAAGAAGGAAGGCCCTATAAGGTGGGAAGTTAAGGAGGGGAAGAACGTATATAAGATTAGCTTCTCTGAGGGAAATCATCAGTATCGTGTAGTTCTTCCGGGGGAAAAGAAGTCAATTTCGGTCCCCTCCGTTACCTCAATTATAGGGCAGCTTGACAAACCGGGACTCGTCTTTTGGGCGGCTAATCTTACCGCTGATTATTGTTTGAACCAGCTTGTCAATCCGAAAACGGGGAAGATAAAGAAGGTAATAAAGGACCCTAAGGAAGTATTTGAGCTAGCTAAGCGTCGCCATTCAGAAGAATTGGAAAAGGCGGCTAATAAGGGGAAAGCCGCCCATAGGGTGTTGGAGAATTGGCTTCTTCATGGGAAAGTGCCACTGGTGAAGTCAGGAATTAATGCCAAATATGTAAATACGTGTTGGCAAAGTTTTACCCGGTGGCAGAAAGCGGTAAATTTTAAAGAAGTGTTGGGGGTGGAACAAAGGGTATTTTGTGTGGAGCATCATTATGCTGGAACTTATGATTTAAAATGTATTTTGGGAGAAACGGAGTACGTCGTTGATTATAAAACCTCTAAGGCCGTGAGGGAGCCGGAGTACCCCATGCAGTTAGCTGCCTATGCATACGCCGAAGACGCCTGGGCGTTTACAGAAGGTAAGTTAGGGATTGGGGTTTTACATTTCGATCCGGACACTGGAGAATTTCGCTGGCATGATTATACGAATGTGATGGGAGCTCACATGACTTTATTTTCTACTTTAAGGAAGGTTCATACTCATAAAAAGATTTGTGCAGAAGTGGTGAAGTCCGGGGCTGTAAGTTACCTTACGGAGGAGATGTTGGATGGGGAGTAGGGAGCGAAATACCGGTGCTAGATGGGAACGTCAAGCTAAAAAGTTCGCGGCTGAATTGACGGGGCATCTTCATTGGCGAAGGACTGATGGGGGGGAGAAGCAATGGAATGGCGATCTCATTCCCTGCAATGGTAGGGATGGTCCCGTAGATAAGATAAACGCGGGGAAATTTTATGTGGAGTGTAAATTTAGGAAGAAAATCCAACGTCGGCATGTTAAGGAATGGATACGTACCATAATAAAAAATTCTTGTGGTGATGAACGAAGATGGTTACTTCTTATTAAACAGGATGGAGGACCAATAATTGTATTTGATTCTACGCTGCCGAAGGATGAAAACGGATATTATATGGCAAGAATCACTTGGTTTGGCTCTGAGTAGGGCGTACCGGGGAGATGAAGATGCCAGGGGTAGGGCAGTTATGCTTATGTTAAAATTAATGCGTACCCGGAGTGATGAGACGAGGAATTATGTGACTCTTAAATTTTTAAGGGTAATAGACGGTGGGAGGATTGATCCTTCCCGTCCAGCTACCTTTAAGAGATATGTGGAGATGGCAATAAGGAGTACGATTTTAGATTATTTAAGAAAGGAAAGTACTGAGAAGAGAAGACACGGGGAATTTATAGTTGACGCTATAGTGAGGGAAAATTGGCCTAGATCGGAACCGTTAAGGGAGATGAAACTTAATGATACCACATTACAGCATCTCGCAAATACAGCGCGGGCAATGGGAACCCCTAGGGGAGCAATCGTCGCTACAGCGGCCTCGCTCGGAATTACGCGTCAAACATTACGGAAACGGGTACGAAAGATTATCGAAGGAAAATGCCTGTCAGATTTTAAGGAGAAGGATTGGACCCTGTGATTTAGCTATATGGGGGGCGTGGGAGTGGAATACCCCTGGGCAGGTATTGTTGGAGAAGTTACTTTTACAGCCTGGAATGGAAAAGCTGAACGTATGGTGGGATTTGGTGGAACGGAAGGGGAGGCACGTGGGATTGGAGGAGAAGGGGAGGAAGGCCAATCCCGATCGTTTGCTTTATACTCTAAGTAAGATACGTCCAAAGGTTCTCCTCCTATGCGGAGAGGAGGCATGGAATTTGTTTAAAGTGGGTCCTTTGAAGAAATTAATAAACGATGTCGGCATTATAAACTTCTCTCCCGGACGGGACGTGTGGGTTTTGCATGCGCCGTGCCTTGCAGAAGCGGCAGGGATGCATCGACTCCTCCCGCAGGTTGAAGCATCCTTTGATAGGGCGGTTTCCGTATGCGACCCACACGTCCCAAAAGTTAAAAAATGGGTTCGTCCGATAGAGGAACTGTTGGAGAAGACGGCGAAGGTATTAACGGCGTACGATTTGGAAACGACGTCGCTTGATCCCCGGAAGGGAAGAATATTAACGGCTTCCTTCACTTGGAGGGAGGGGAAGAAATTGTTGACCTATTGGGTGGAGAATCCCAAACAATCAGACCTTAAACGATGGTGGGTTAAGGGACCGAGGATAGTGCATAATGCGAAATTTGAACTCAGTTGGACGAAACCAACCAAAATTACAGACTATTACGATACATTTCTTAGGGCTGGACTCGTCGATGAAAATGAGAGTCACCGACTTGAAGACCAACTACTCCGGTATTGCAGAGGTTATCCCTACTGGAGTTCCTTACCGGATTACGGTGACTTTTCCGACGTACCCCTACACGTTGTGGGCACATACAATGGATTTGATACGGCATATACGTATCTCCTGTACGAGTACCAGGAAGAGGTTTTGGATGACCGTGAAAAATCTTTGCTTAGGGATGTGATTAATCCTTTATCGTTTGTCTTATGGAAGATGGAGGAAGCGGGGGTAAAGATAAACGGGGGAAAACTTAAAAAACAATGTCAAGAAATGGACGAAGAAATCAAAACGGGGAACGATTTTTTAAAGAAGAAGTTTGGGGACATTAACTGGTCTAGTCCAAAACAGGTAAGAAAGTTATTATATGAAGAAATGAAGCTTCCTGTATTAGAGATGACTAAGGGTGGGGAACCAAGTACAAGCAAGGAAACGATAGAGAGATTGTCTAAACGGAGAAAGTCGTTACTTCCCATAATTCGAATTCGGGAAATAACGTCCATTAGGAATGGGATACTGTCAGCATTGGAGGAGAAAACGGATGGAAACGGTTATATACACACCACTTTTAATCAAGGATTCGTCGCGACTGGAAGATTATCCTCATCTAACCCTAACCTTCAAAATATCCGACGGGAGGGTGCTGAAAAGAGTTGTTTTACTTCTCGATTTCCTGGAGGCAGACTTGTGGCGGCAGACTATGAACAATTTGAATTACGAATTTGTGCTGCACATTCCAAGGACCGTATGTTCCGAAAGCTTATCCTTGAAGGACAGGACCCACATACTCACACAACTAAGGAACTTGAGTTATCAAGTCGACAAGATGGTAAGCAACTTAATCTCAGCCTCGCCTCAGGAATTTCCGCCAGAGGACTTGCCTATGAACATGGATTTTCTGAATTCAAAGCAAGAAAATGGCGAGGAGAATGGTTCCGGCTCCACCCCCAAATAGCCATGTTTCACACTAAATTGGGGCAGGATGTAAGACGTAAGGGGTATGTAACTAATCTCTTTGGAAGGAAACGTCATTTACCCATATCTAAGGAAAGGAATCAAGAATCTCAGCGGAGAGCGTCCAATCAGGCAAAGAATTTTCCCATTCAAGGGGGAGGGGCCGACATTATCAATGCAGCAGTAGTTCGCTTGTATCGTCTTTTAAGGAAAGAAGGACTGAAGGCGTTAATAGTTTTGCAAATACATGATGAAATAGTAGTGGATTCACCAAAGGAAGAGGTGAAGAAGGTGGCGGAACTTATGAAGGAAGCCATGACGAATCCCATGCCGGGATTTGAGTTCTTTGTGCCCATGGCGATAGACCTCAGGGTAGGGACGAGTATTGCTAAGTAAGTGGATATGTAGGTTATTGGGTCACAGTTGGGCCATGTCTTATCAGGGAGGGTGGGTGGTAAAATGTTACCGATGCGGAAAGATACGGAGAAGACTAAAAATAAGCGATGAATCCGGCGGCAAACATCATACGTCTACCTAGGGGAGGACCTACATGGACGCGCAACGACAACTTGAGATGTTACATACGATAGCTTCTACCATACACATCCTATGGCGAACTCATACGGCTAATTTTGAGCAGGCGAATATGGGGCTAATTGGGCAGGAAAAAAGAAGGTCACTGATGACGGCTTTCGATGTGGAACTCCACAATATACGAGCAGAACTTGAGAAGGAGATAAATGATGGCCTCGAAAGCCAAAAATCCATCAAAGATGTCGGCGGCGAAGAAGGTGAAGATAATAAGAACGGTGGAGCAGGGGGTCGTTGAAATTAAGGCATCCTGCGGGGTGACGATAAACATAGGAAATTATGAGTCACAAAGATATGATTTATCTATTACGACTCGCGTTCCAGAATCCGCGTCCTTCGATGAGGTAGTCGTAGTTACGAATGATTTGTTAGCGAAGGCTTTCGATAGGGAGGGTAAGAAGATATACGTTAAGATAACCGAATTCTTGGAGGGGTTGAAATGATGAATTTTTTGGCCAATGTGTGGGGTTGGGCGTTAATGTTGGTGATTATGGCGATAGCACCGTGGTTATGGGAAAGACAAGAAGCCAAAGGCTTAGACCGAGGAGGTAAAGATGCCAAGGGCAAAAAGTAACGCTAAACCAAAGAGACAAAGCACAAAGAAGAAACAGTCGGTCCGACAATCCGCAGGGGGGATACATTTGGACTCCGACGATTTAAAACAGGACATACGAGACGCCGGGGGTGGGAATTACTTTACGTGGCCGGATAGCGGGAAGGTGAAGTTACGCCTCCTGCCGTATGAACATAGCGGGCGGGCCAAGCTTTTTTATAAGGCCGTCCAGCACTGGCAACCAACTCCTGAGATCCGGGGTAGCGTCTCCTGTGAGGGACATGACTGTAAGTTGTGTCAACTTAGGGCGTCGTTGGACAAAGCCAATCAGGACTTGATAGACCATCTTCGTCCCCGCATTCAGTATCTCTTTAACGTCGTCGATAAGGCTGATAAGGAAGAGAGGATACAAATCTTCCGGGGGCCGAGAACCGTATACAATATGTTTGTAGCCGTCATTCTCGATGAAGAGGAGTTTCCGGATGCCTGCTCTTTGGAGAAAGGAGTGGATTTTCTCGTTCAAAAGTCGGGAACGGGATTGAATACGACGTACGGAGTGACTCCCTCCCCAAAGAGAAGTGCCGTTAATCCTCAGGGTTCGTTGACGAATTTTGAGGAACAAGAGGCGAATCGTGGAAGTGTAGATTTAAAGGTTATCGCTGAGCAGGTAGCGGAAGCCTACGACGTAACGGTACCCTTTTAACCGGGTGGGCTACCCGGTAGGGGCTGGCCGGTGAAGAAAAACGCTGACGTTTCCGTTTACTCCGACGTTAGCGTGTCCGCACAGCCGGTCAGCCCCGTTTTTCAAAATAAGGAAATATTAAGATGAAATTAACCATGGTAATAGATTGCCAATTCGGCAGTACGGGTAAGGGGAAGGTAGCGGATTACCTTCTTAACGGGGAAAGAAAGTTTGAGGCTGGAATTTGTGACTTTGGCCCCAATGCCGGCCATACCATTTACCATCCCTTACGGGGAAAGATAGTCTTAAAGCAATTGCCTGTTGCCTGCCTTCATCGATTGCCCTGCTTCATAGGACCGGGGGCCGTCATAGACCCCGTGCGTTTATGTGAGGAAATACAGGAGCATGACGCGGAGGTATACATCCATCCTAATGCTATGATTTTAAAGCCACATCATAAGGAGTGGGAGCAAAAGAATTTGGTGTACCTTAGCTCCACAGGTCAGGGGGTGGGGGCTGCCGTGGCTTCCAAAATTCGAAGGGAAAGGGGAACGGTACTAGCCGGAGAGGACGAAGTACTTAGTCAATTTACCTTCTTATACCATCATAGGTGGAAGCTTTTACTAAATTCAGATGCTCACGTCTTGGGGGAATCTGCACAGGGGTATGGATTGTCCATAGATTCACAATTTTATCCCTATACTACGAGTCGGAACGTTAACGTTCCCGCCGTCTTAGATAGGTTTGGGGGGGTACACCCTTCCCACCTTTATGAAATGGTAGGGGTATACCGTACCTACCCCATCCGGGTGGGGAATTGGGAAAAGGATGGGGTTTGTGGATGGAGTGGTAGAGTATACAACGACCAAAAGGAGATTATTTGGAAGGACTTGGGGGTGGAGCCTGAAATAACTACGGTGACTAATCGCGTACGGCGGGTTTTTACTTGGTCGGCGGAGATGTATAAGGAAACTTTGGACATTATTAAGCCCGATGTGGTGGTCATAAACTTTATGGATTACGTGGAAAAGAGGTTGTGGGAAGACTGGCTGGAAACCAACGTCATCCGGCCAGGACTTAAAGTGATAGCTTCGGATGGGCCGGGGCCCAACGATTTTTGGGAGGTGACGGTATGAGAGTAGATGAAATTAGGTTATTGTTGGCTTCTCCAGTTAGAAGTCTGTCTACTTCAATTCAAGAGAAAAATCTGGAAATGGCTGGTAACTGGACAACAATGATAATAAATTACATGAGAGCTTCTCGTTTCTATGCAAATCAAATGCACGTGAGGCTTATAGGTAGCCATACTTGTATAAATCCAACGACTTTTGATGAATGGAATACCCTCCATAGAATTGCCATTTTTAAGGTAGAGAGAGCCATGGCTGAGACCTGCCACGGAATTATAGCTTATCAGTCGGAGGGCAACTCTTCCGAAGGGGTTGAAAAAATCTTACGTGATATGGCTCATTTACCGGTCTTTTTCCTCAGCGGGGATCTAAAGATAGGTGAAGATGAAATGACGGAAATTCAAAATTTTATAGAAAACATAGGAAGGAATGCACTGAATGAATCTACCGCTAGTGCGTGAAAAATCCATGAGTTTTTCTTGGAGGGAAACGAAGCATGTGGCTCCCTTCATCCGGTTGTGGTTGGTGGGGGCACCGGGAGTCGGGAAGACGCACATTGCTAATTATCTGGAAAAGGTGGAAGGATTTCAGGTTTTACGGATAGGGGAAATCTTAAGGAAGGAGATAGGGGTAAGGGAATTTTCGTCGATGAAGAACCCCCATGCTCCTGAAGAAACCAATGACCGCGTTGCGGAACTCGTATATGATGCAATTGAAAGGCAAAGCAGGGAAGCTAATCGTCCCTTAGTTATTGATTCATCCCCCCGAAATGAGAGACAATTAAACTTCATACCTTCCTTTCACAATCCTTTAGAAATGAAGGATCTCGTCGTCTTCGTTCATGCAACGGAAAGTATACGTAAGGTTAGACTTAACAAAAGGGGAGCAGATGAAACCAGATTGGCTTCCCGTGCAACGGATAGTTGGGAACAGGTAAGACCAGAACTTATAACCAAATTGGTAAATGGGGGGGTTTTCATGACGACGTTTGAAAATGATGGACACGTTGACGATGGATAACGTCTTCCTTAGAGGTTACCAAGAACATTTGGTTGGTAAGATGGCAGATAAAAAATTTATGTCTATCATGTCTCATTCAATCATTGAAGAATGTTTTGATGAGGATTTAGCCCCCATTGTGAAAAAGTCCCTAACCCTATGGCGAAGGAAGGGGGAAGTACTTACCTTAACCCAAATGCGGGTCATTTCCCCTAGCGCCCAAATAGCTAAAACTAACGGTTCTTTTACCTTTGATTTGGAAAATTTAAGCTTGTTTGGTAAGGCTTCTGAAATTCGGAACCGGATAACGGAAGCTAAATTAGCGCTGGAGGAAGGGCAGATAGATGAAGCGCAACAACTCCTTAAGGAACCCGTTAAAATCGGACGAGAGGATGGGGAATCCTTTAGTTTCTTTAGTAAAAGGAAAAAGGTAGGGAAGGGACGGGGTATCGGCATCAATACCGGACTTCCCACCCTTGACGGGGCCATGGGCGGTATTTGTCCTGGGGAAGTAGCACTCGTTATTGGTGAAACGAATGTGGGTAAGACGAGTTGGTTAATTAATGTGGCGGTGGAGTCCATAATTCATGGGTTCAATACCTTTTTCGTTTCCATGGAACAGCCCGCTCATTCCATGAATTCCAAATTTGATTCGGCCTTCCGGGTTAGAACTTTTGATAGGAAGAAGGCGGGAAGTCTCTACATACATTGTACTTCCCCCCACAGTCAAACTCCAGCAGAACTAGAAAGCCGGTTGGAAAGGGACGGGGGTCTCGTAGATTTAATAATCTTAGATTCGCTTGATCTCATACGCGCCCCTCGAAGGTGGGGGAGCCGGTGGGAGGAGGAGGGGGAGACGGTTCTGGATATTAAGGCGTGGGGTCTACGTGCCTCTTCCCGCTTATGGGTCAGTACTCAGGCTAATCGGATGGGGTATGGGGGGGACGTGGTAAGGACGGGGCACGTGAAGGGGTCCCTGGAGAAGGTACAACTTGTGGACCACGTAATTTCCCTCAATCCTCCAACCGGAGAGCTATTGCCGGGAGAGGAAACGACGGATATCCGGCTTTACCATGCCAAGAACCGGTTTGGACTCAAGGTTGGAATAATAAATCTTGAGTGTAGAATGAAGTATTGTGAATTTAAGGAGTGTGAGTATTGACCCGCCAGCAAAGATACAGAGCGGAAATTCGGAACGTTCCTGAGAAGGAAATATATAGAATGGTGACGGTAGCCACAAGTAAACCGAGAATTCATGCTTGTTATCAGGAGTTGTTGCATAGGAAGAATTTAAGAATAGCAAACTTGCAGGAAAAAATTGATAGTTGAATCAGTTTTTGGCACGGCGACGCCATCGGCGTCGGGAGGGATGCCTACCTTGCTGAGTGAGGTGGAATATTAGGGTGGAGCCGGATTAGGGGATACCGGCCCGTGCCAGCACTATCCCAGGGAGGGCGTATGCCGTTAAAAGCGGACACAGTAAAGATTCGTGCGCCTTCCCTGGGGACACAGATAAGGAGAGGGCTATGAAAATCGTAGCGAGGAACCAACACATGCATTGTTTCACCGTAACAACATTGGTTGTTGATGCACCCGATGTTTTGGCGGCAA
>SDBV01007695.1_pt1 | contig 14690 bp, 21 predicted proteins | sample 2277081 | NCBI WGS metagenome assembly SDBV01 (sample SAMN10402039, study PRJNA504765) | marine sediment metagenome | isolation source: marine sediment core GS10_PC15, 223 cmbsf | place: Arctic Ocean: Southern Knipovich Ridge | collected 2010
TTTAACAAGATATTTTTCTTAATATCTTCTATCATGCCCTTTCTCCTTTAATCACATCATACAAGTCTCCAGGCAACTGCCGCTTGTACTTGAGTATCATCTTCTGTCCCACCAAAGCCTGCCTCACTGACAATGACTGCTGCCCAGCCAGGCTCTTACCAAACCGTGTGTCAAGTCTGTTGAACCCACATCCATCTTCTTCCATGGCACCATCACACATGCCAGATAGAAGCTTGAGCCCTCTGTGTACGGCGTCTACTTGCTTACTGAGCAGCATGTCTTCCTTGGCTATAGGTGTTACTTTCACTTCACCTTTCTCAAGTTCAGGAATCTCGTTATCCATGGCAGCATCCAAAATAGCCTGCTTCTCTACCAGCCGCTCCGTCATAGTTACATCTATGGTGCCGTCTAAAACAAGGTACTGAAGCAAGACACTGTTCTGTTGCCCTATACGATGAAGCCTGTCGCTAGCTTGAGCCATGATGCCTGGTACCCAATCTTGTTCAGCAAAGATACCAACTGAGGCAGCTGTCAGATTAACACCAATGGAAGCTTGGATAGATGCAATGAAGACCTTTATATTAGGATTACCTTGAAACTGATCTACAGCTTCCTGTCCAGCCTTCATCCCTGTCTCACCTGTCCGTACAACACAACAATCAGCAAATGCATCCTGTATAATGTCACAAACGTCGTGGTGATGCACAAAGACGACAACTTTGTCTTCCGACTCCAAGACACCCTTAACATGTTCAACGACTGCAGGAGCCTTAGCGACCGCCGTGGCATGACGAATACCAGCCATCTCAGTAAATTTGATGGCCTTGCCCTTATGGAGATCCTCGATAGAAATATCGTACTTTTCGGCTAACGTAGCAATCGCCTGCCTCTCTGCCTTGATAGCAGCTACATTGCCGTCAGGAGGAAGTACAATAACCTGGTGGCGTTTTGGGGGTAATTCCTTGAGTACATCCTTTTTTAAGCGCCTGATCATCACCGAGCCGCGAAGTTTACGTTGGAGTTCTTCTAGGTTACTTGCACCTGACATATCCCATCCGTAGGTATCCTGGACAGCATCACAGAAGGTCTTGGTGTAGGACCAGAAGTTACCAAAGGTGTTCTTATCTAGGTAGTTTACTAAGGGCCACAGTTCGATGGGCTTGTTCACAAGGGCAGTGCCAGTTAGAAATAGGGTTCTGCGTGCCACAAGTGGGTCCAGAACGTACTTTTTCTTGTCCTTATCCCAGTCACCGAAAACCTGCTTAGCTCTTATTGTACGTGAATTTCGGAGGTTGTGCGCCTCGTCTGCTACTAGGAGATCCCACCTGGTACTTCTCAGAATCTCCTTGTGCTTGGACATGATAGAGTAGGAGGCAATAACTATGTCGGTAGTAGGGAAGTCCTTGCCATTTGCAATGCCGATGGAGAGAGGGTGGACTAACCATTTAGTTAGTTCTCGTTGCCAATTGAGCTTGAGGCCAGCTGGTACAACAATGAGAATCTTCTTCAGGGTGGGATTAGCATTAAGAAAACCTAATGTTTCTATTCCCTTCCCTAGTCCCATCTCATCACCAATAAGGGTGTTTTTACGTGCTGAAGCAAACTGGATACCAGCCTTCTGGAAGGGCAGGTATGTCAATCCCTCAGGTGCAGGAATATCAATTTGGGCATCAGTGGCCCTGGATGCGACTACTGAATCAACCCTTTTCCGTCCCTGCTCAGTAGCAAGGCAGGAAACAAAATGGGGCTCCCCCGTAGAACCCCACAGGACGTAACGTCCCTTCTTACTGGTACGCCACTCTAAATTAGTTTTGTTGCATCGCTTGCATGTAGCCATTATCTATCTTCCTCAACCCAAGCAGCAAGTTCTTGGGTGTTATGCCTAATTATTCGTATCTCCCCACGAAGATTTTGTAGGAGCCACGTTCCACCTTCAAAAAAGTTAGTAGGTGCCTCTTCAATGGCTACTTGAAGCTTGGCTACCGCGTCTGTTAAACGACCAACTTGCCTTAAGGCTAGCGTCTTGTTGCGTATCTTGTCAGTTTGTATCGACATTACTTGCTCTCTATGCGTTGTACAAGTCCCTGTAAACACTGTATCTGGTTTTTAAGAGTATTAGCCATAGACTTGTACTCTTCTATAGGATTACCTTCATCATTGTTTATCGCAGTACTCAATGAATCTGCAGTGTCTTTTAGCCGTACGATACGGGATAAGATTAGAGCCCTGTTCCAAATTTTTTCATACATTTCCTACCTCCAGTCTTACCCTAACACAAGCGGTTGGGTTTGTTAACTATTTTTTCGCCTGCTGTGTTGTATCCAGTTAAACGTTCTGATCTGACCTCCATATATATACTATGGAGTTTTAGGCGTTCAATCTCATGTATTCGCCGTCGTAACCACAAGGTATGTTCATAGCTAAAGGCCCCTACATAATGCCCCAGGGAGAGAATACCAATGATTCCGTCAAGAATACATGCAAGTCCGTCAATGACGCCTTGCAACCATGAACCAAGCAGCCGCCGGTGGATAAATTTCATTCGTCTTCTCCCTTTGCCTCACCACGAATAGCAGCATCCAACAGGAGCACCCTCCACCCAAGTAGTTGCGCAGACTGTAGTTGTACAACACCTAGTGTGAGGATAGCAACAAGTCCATCTAGCATAAGAAGGATCCCACGTCCTACTCCATAGATAGGACGGAAGGGCCTTCGGTTATCTAGCATCCTGACTCTTCCGTGCCCCTCCATATAGCCTCCTTTCCTTCAATTGGGTTTGTCAAGCGTTTTTATTTCCATAGCCTTTTCATAACGTCGAAGTTGAGCAATATCTGCTTCCTGTCTAAGTTTCCAAACAGCAAGATCAATGTTATATGCCCCACTGAAGAAGCCTAATGAGACAATTGCAATGAGTCCAGCAAGAATTAAAGCAAGGCCATATAACATCCCATAAAAGGGGCTGCAAGGATGGCGCATGTCAATTCGTTTCATCGTAGTTCCTTATTTCTTCCTCATCACAATTCGAATGTAGCTATAAGGCTGTTGGTAGTACGCCACTGGCCGTCCATCTACCTTCGTTTTCCTAACATCAAACCGGCCAAATGTTTCTCCAACATACGGCATTAGGTCAGCAGTTAGACACTCCTTCTCTGCCTTCATCTCACGCAGTAACGCAGAAATATCTTGGTACCGGCGCAATTTTTTCAAAATCGTCGTGTCTGCTAACCGGCTAACATTTTTACTAGTCATTTCCATCTATCTCCTCCTCATCAGTCAACAAACCAAGCTCCCACAGGTCTCCAAGCACCTCTTCTGTATCCAGGCGTTCGTTCAACAGTGGGTTAGGCAGACTATTTATGACATCACGTATGTTATCAGCCTGATCCCAAGACTCGTATGTTTCATGTTCCATGCTCCTACCTCCATAGACAGGAGCCTAGCATAACCGCTTAGGTTTGTCAAGAACTATTTTAAGGTGGGTCTATTGAGGATAAGCGTCAGCTTCCTCACATACAGCAATACGATCTCGTAGGAGGAGTCGCATGTAGTCACTGATTGTCCTATTTTCTTCCTCTGCTAACTCATGTAGGCGAGAGTGTAGCTCCTCTTCTATTACAACCGTAATACGACACTTACGGACAGCATCCCTTGATTTTGGTCGTCCACGTGGCATAAGTACCTCCTTAGTAGCATATACTATCATAAGAGGGAGGAGAGTGTCAAGTGCCATTTTGGTGACCCTGAGTCAATACATTGAATGCAGCCTGGACATCATACCAACAGCCATTATTGATACCGTTAGATAACAATGCTATTACTGTTTTAATGTGTTTTTGGTGTACATGAAGGTAGGTTATTTGGTCTATGAGTTCTTCTTCCATCATAGGTAGGGTGTTTTTGTTCCATAGGTATCCTCCATGTTCCTGTTGACCCTTTGTATACTTGTCCTTTAGTTTAACATCTAGTTCTCTTGTTATCTCAGCTACATGTGATTCTGGAGTCATTTTCCCTGCCTTTAAATGGAAAGAGGTTGATAAGGGCCGAGTTGGGGTTCCTACAATAGATCTCCCTGTCAGGATGTTGAGTAGCAATGTGTTTACAGTATTTTCGTTGTCTTGCGTAGTTATTTGTTGTACCGTCGAGGGGATAGAATTTCCCTTCACCATCTATCATATCATACCCATAGAGATAAATCTCTTCATATCCCATCCAAATTGCAACCTGTAGGGCGAGAATACCAGCATAATTAACATATCTGCCTAAAGGGAAGGTTGCAGGGAAGGGATTATTGGTAAGCACAATAGCTCTTTCATGCTGATAATCTTTTAGGAATACCATTGGGGCATCCCATAAGGTACCAAATTCTCTCATGTGAACTTGGTCTACAGCTACATGCCAGAAGGAGGGATGAAGTTTCCAGGATCTATTGACCCCTATGACAACTTCATCTTGTCTCCATAGAGCTAGAGATGAAGGAAGGGAAGGACCATTACCTAGAATGGCGCACTTCCCTTTGTATTTATTGTGTACGTCGTGGATATTCATGGAGTGCCTTCTTTTTATCGAATATCCGTTGTTGTTTCGTCAAATCCTTATCAGGAGGTAAATCAACAGGCACAAGTTCATAGAGCAGCTTGAACAGGTTTTCATGTGGACGCATTGAGATGCTATCTAAGGATTGTTGCTTTATACGAGAAAACGCCTTACACTGTTCTAGGTAAGTCATCTATTCCACCGCAATACCACCCTCAGCTATCTGTAGGGCAGTCTCAATGATCCACTTAATTTGTGAGTCCTTAATGCCTTCTTTCTTTTCACGCAGTATTGGTGCTAAGATATTGAAAGCATCCTCAAATTTTTGTGTTCCACTTTTACCTGGCTTCTCGACTATTTGTACAATATCAACAGCTTGTGTGATATACGGTACAGGAATAAATCTTGAAGCTAGACGGAACTCAGGGCGTTTAACTAGCCATAGTGCCTTCCGGCCTAGCGTCTTAAATCCCCTACCTAACTTTCGAAAAAAGCGTTTCATTTCGTTTCCTTTCTACCCATGCTTACCCATGTACGAAATAGATCCATATCTAGTTCAGGACAGGATTTACCTGGGTTTAATTCAGTATGTCCTTTTACTTCAACTATGTTAGGAAAATTGCTGGCGTCTAGAAGGTCTACACATAATCCAACAGCAGCAGTCAACTGCTTTGCCGTAAATATTCCATCCATTCCTACCATAGCTACACCAATAGAGATCCAATTAAGGCTCTTAACATGAGCCCCTTGATACTGCATACTCCGTCCAGGATGTATGACGCCATCACTATTTATCTCTGGTTTATACTCCTTAAGTGAGGTATAAGTAGGGAAACAATTAGTAATCAGAAAATGGTAACCAATTGTTCCCCACCCTCTCTCTTTGTGCCATCGTGTTATAGCAGGTACATCACCCCAGGGGGATGCAGTGGTGTGTAGCACGACACACTTGACATTTGTTGGATCCAGGAGAGTCATATACCTGTTGTAACTTCGTCTTGTTGTAGCAATTCATTATCGCGGATGATCATAATGCCAAGCCCAATGAGTTTATTGGCAAATTCCATCTTGTTGTCAGTAGCTAGGTACTGATATAGTTTGTTGCCTGGCTGTAGCAACGCTGGAAGTACTGCAATGTCTGAAATTTGCGCACCATCTTTAAATGCTTCAGCTAGAGCCTCATACATTTGGTCAGCTGCTTGTGCCGCTTCATGTTCTGCTACGGTCCAGTCTACTTTATTTTGGTTGTACATGTTCATTCCTTTCATGTTTAGAATCAAGTACTGCAACGTCTTTCCCTAATTGGACGACGTCCTTCCTCAATGATAAGCTCTCCTTCTCTAGAGATCTAATCATATGCATAAGTAATGCAGAGGGTGCCTCCTTTCCTCCATTTAATTCAGGAGGTAGAGCTTTATACTCTTTATGTTCCTTAAAAGCATCTCTAACAATTTTCGCTATAATTACCAACAGTGCAACTAGTGACGCTTCGCTACCGAATCCTTCCAGCATGTTCTCTCCTAAGTAATATCTACTGCTACGTAGTTCGTAATGGTATCCTTACGTGCAATATCAACTTCTGTTGTTTTAATCCAGCGTTGTAACAAGGAAGCTAGGTGTCTCTTGACGAAATCATTGTCTGACTCCTCAACAGGCTTATCCCCAAATTGGTGCTCAAATGTAGTAATTATCCTTGGTACATCCACATTATCTATGGTTAAAGTTATACTAGCCATCAGTAACTCCTTTGGAAAACAAACCTTGGTCTTTTTACCATAGCTTGAATTAGTGATCTCATTTCATCTTCGTGTACTTTAAGTGCAGGTACTATCCTGTAACCTGTAGCTTTGATTATCTCACAAAATACCCTATGAAGTAAAGTTTTATCTTCTTGGAAGAGGTAATTACCGAATAGATTGCTACTTAGTAGGGGTGGGAGCCACTTCCAGAAGTGGATGAAACTGCTTGCACCTTCGTAGGTAACGTCCCATTTGCCGTAGGTTGATTGGATATCATTATCACCTGATAACCATACGAAGCCTGCTTCTCCGTCATTAACTTCTGCTATAGTAGGCATGCTTCCTGGTCTTAGATCCGTATCGCTATTTGTTGCATATATTCCAGGATTTCCTGTATACTCTCGTGATGTCCCATTATAGTTAACCCCGCCTATACGTATCATACCTGACCCAAATGCAGATAATACGCCATTATGTCTTTGCTTGTAGTAGACAGTATGTGTAATAACAACTTGTGCATCACCAGGCAAATCATCCATAGCAAGGGATCGAGTAGCAGCAGATGCAACATTGAAGAATTTATTGTCATCACCTAGGCTGTTATACGTATTGGCAGCTGTATCTCCACCCTGGATAGTCATACCATTGTTAACACCAGCCCCCGTAGCAGTCAACGTTACAATAGCCATTACTTATGACTCAACGCACTAAGGAGAATTTCCTGCGGGCGTGAAAAGGCTCTGGCTGAAATAAGCACTGTAGGACTCTTAGCCCCACCTCCGCTAGGTACATTATCTACATGAACAGAAAGTATCCCATTAGTTACAGATGAATCACTTCCTGCAGCAAAACAACGAAATTGATACGTACCATCAGGTGCAAGACCTACACGAGAAGTAGTAGATAAAACAGCAGGCGGGGATGCAAACATCGTTGTTCCTCCTCCACCAATATCACTAGCTTGGTGTATATCTATGATAAGGGATGACGTGTCAGCTATAGATAGGCACTCAATCTGTACGTAATCTACAATGAAGGGACGAGTGTAGGACATAGTCCAAATGTCACTACCAGCAGTTACAGGATCTCCCGCAATAGTTGTACCAAACATCCCTCGTATAACAGAGGGAAACAAAGGTTCCTGTGGAGGAATAAGGCCGTATACTACTGAAGGTGCCGATATAATTGCAAATCCACCAGAGTCTACTTTAAGATCAAATGCTATTTTAGTACCCGATCCAACTTGGTGTGTATGTGTCTTCCATGTCCAAGTAGAGGCTGAAGCTACAACAGAGCTATAGGTAGGGGTGTCGCCGTCATCAAATCCAATAGTAGTAACACTGTTCGTAAACACCCAAGCACCAACGCTGAAAAACTTGCCGTCGAAGTAGGAATCATAATCAGATGTAGGTAAGATATCTTGACTAAGCTTTGCTGTAGCACCGCCATAGGTCAATTTGGCAGCGTTTGCTCCAAATCGTAGTTCAGTAAGTTCTTGTGCTATTGCTGCTCCAGCACCACTCGACGTCCAATGAGACGGATCAGCAGATGCTCCTGCAGCCCATATGAGAAATGTAGGATCAGCTAATAGGTTTTTTGTCTCTAAGGACTGCTCGATAGCATCCCAGTTGGTTTTAACTTGGGCTGAATTTGCTTTTGATCCGGATGCTGGTCGAGACTCATTCCAGGCCATATTAACCTCCTACGTTAGCCCACTTCCGCAGATTGCAGTTTGAGTGTGCTACTTGTATGTTATCATACGTATGTGTACCACCACGTGATAACGGTATTATATGATCAAAGTGTATATCTCCTTCTGGTACCTGTTTATCACAAATACCACAAGTGTTTTTATCTCTTGCCTTGACATACACAAAGTCTAGCTTTTCTGTCATAGTACCTTTCTTCCTTGCTCGTCGCCTGCTTTCGCTTTCAAGATGTGATTCAGGGTGTTGTTTATTGTATAGAGCATTGCGCTTAAGCTCCTGCTCTCTATGTTTCATGTAACAGTTGTGTTTTGTTGTTTTTAGTACTTCAGGATTCTCACTTTTATATTTAATATGTATAGCTTTTAGCTTATCTATGTTAATAATTCTATAGTTTTTGTTGTATTGATGTCTACGAGCTTTAACCTTAGGTTTACTTTTATACTGTAAGGCATATACTATATCGCATTCTTTACACTGAGTATGGCGTCCTTTCCGTTTTCCTCCTCGTGGACGAAAGGATGTTTTTGGGAGTTCTTGTTTACATTTGTTACACACTTTTGTTTCCACGGCTTAACTCCTGTATATTTCTTTACCTTGGCTGCTTGTAACATCCCTGTCATTGCTGCTTCCATACTTTGACAATAACCGATAAGGGCATCGTATCTATACGATGGATCATTGTGTCCACCAATGTACCTACAGTGACACCCCTTGAGTGAGATAGGTGCTGCAACACATTCATCACAGTCAAAGCCTTTAGGTGTAATGATATCCTTTGTTTTAAGTTTACCAATTCTCTCTAATGCTTCTTCATTTATTACAGGACTGTTTAATACATTACCTACCCTATAATAATCAGCAGTACCTTCTGCTCTATCAGGCTCATATGCCAAGAATGCCATCTCCTGACTAGGATATAAATCTCCTTCTGGAGTTAAGGCAAGCATTCCTGTTCCCATACCACAAGGTTGCTCCATCATTGGCCTGCCTTCAAGTACCGCATCCAGCTTAACCTTCCAATTAGATAATAACTTACCTTCAATCGTAAGTAAACCTACATACCGGAAAAAGTCCTGCAATATAATACGTTTCTCTGGATTCCATTCCTTCAACCAGTTAATATTGAAATTTATCCGTTTGAATCCCTTGTCCATCATCCAGTCTAAGTCACTACGACAGAAAGGGTTATCACAATCCAGCTGCCAAGCTATCTCTATATCAGGATTCCATTGAAGGATCTCATCTACTGGGATGTCATCCCAAGTGGGCTTACCATTATAATAGACTCTTGTATTGTTATGTACCCAAGGAGGTCCGTCAATGCTGAACAGGATACCAATGTCAAATGTATCAATAAAGTCCCTGACAGGTTCTTTCATGAGAAGTCCATTAGTGGTAATACCCCACCTTATCTTCTTCCCTTGCCGTTTAAAGGCCTTATCCCATATGGGAACCCACCTGGTTATCTGGTCAAATCCAAGGAGGGGTTCTCCTCCATACCAGTTTATATGGACTTCCTTGTCTACCCAGTCAAGTGCCCAGTTAAGACCTTTATCTAATACGGTATCAGACATGAACTTCTTTAGGCCTAACTCTTCTTGCCATTTCCATGAATGACTACCTTGGAAACAATTGTGTGAAAATAGGCCTCCCGCATAGAAAGTATGTGTAGTTGTTTGTATGTCTAATACTTTTCTTTTTCCTATGTGATCAATTGATAATATTGTAGCTTTGCCCGTAGGTGCCATTCTATGGAGATTGTGGATCTTCCTTGTTATTGCAGGACAAACGATAGAAAAAAAGCGTATTGTTTCTGGTATACCACCTTTTATCCTAAGCGTGCGTACATTATTATGTTTAATGACATCCTCACGATAAGGAATAGAGAAGTAGTCAAAACACTCTTGCATCTTGTTTATTATAAGAGGATCATTGTTTGAAATTCGTACCGTTTTGCTGTAAGATCCTTCTGCATCAAAAATGCCAGCTAAGAAGCCACCATAGAAATTTCGATCTCCTTTTTTCCATTCTTGTACAAGATCTTTAATACGTAAAACTTGTTCTCGCTGTTGTGTAATTACAGCGTCCATCATTATTCCTACATTTACCGTCCTACGACGTAAAGGAATGTTGAGACATATGGCGGCTTTCTGTACTCGATCAAGTATCTCTGTATCCTTAACAGCTAAGCGGTACATGTAAACCTTTCCATCCCCTTGGCGGTTAGCATAAGCATGTATCCCAATATGCGCATCGCCTAAAGATACACCATTAAAGTAACCTAATAGGTACTCATAGCTTTCTATATCTACAGATTTTTCTGGCTGGGCTATCCATTTGATCTTCTGTCCTACCTTATATTTAGATGTCTTTCTGAAACGGCCAAAGCCATCTAACCAAGGATGCTCTGTAGAGCAGATGACACTACCTTTATTTGTTGTAATCTTTACACATTCTGCTTCTCTATTGTATACTTTTTCTATTGTTGCTTGCTGTAATTTGCGATGCTTATGTGGTATAGGATTATTGTGTTCTGCTGCTAGAAGTGTATCACCTATCCTTATATCCTTTATTGGTTTCCATGTAGCATCTCCCATCAATATGGGTGTCTCAGGATCTAGACAGTATTCACAGGCTAGGTTACATAGCCTTGTATTAACTAACCAAAGGGTTCTCTCCATCATAGACTCGCCGTTTCACTGGGGAATTGGCATCCGCCTGTCTGGCAGGATCCTTTGCAACCTGTCTCACATCTTGTCTGACATGATGACCCTAGCTCACACCCATCACGACAGGTAGTACGACATGTCGTCTCACATGAAGCACCCAGCTGACATGAATCTTGGCAAGGAGCTGATTCACAGTTACCACAGGGATTAGTTCGTTTTATCGTCTGACATGTATTTTGACACACCTGGCATGAAAGTTCACAGGGATCTTGGCATGATGACCCTAGCTCACACGCCGTCTGGCATCCAGCTCCTTCGCATGCCTGACAAGAAACACGACACGTCAATTTGCAATTTACCTCACATGCTTCCTGGCAAGTAGCATTACCTACCTCACACGCCCCCTGACAGGTATCTTGGCATATTTCAGAGCAGCCTACTTCCTTCTCCTCCTGACAATTTACAGCACATGGCTCTTGCGATGCCAGTTCACATTTTTCTTGTGACACTGCTTCACAATAGTTTTGGCACTCCACAATACACTGAGTAGATGCTACTGTAACTCTATCATCAGTGAGTTCTGCATTAGCACGTCCTTGTAGATAATCTTTCCTGATAGAGATAAAACGGAATACTTCTTGGTCAAGTACTCCTCCTTTACCCATAGCCCTTTTTCGGCTAATACGAATTTTATCTCCTACAATGCTGTCTATTATCTTTCCCCCAAGTACATCCATGGTAACTTTTCGAGCAGCACTCTTAGCTAACTCAAGTACACGTCTAGCATTATTATCAGCATTATCTGCCTGCTTTAGGTATGTAGGGAATTCGCGTAAGTCAAGTCTACCTAAACGTATACCAACACCTTCCTCTGTTGCCTCCCTACCCTCAAATACGCCAGTTGTAGGATCTTGGTCATAAAGTACCCGTATCGTCCTGTAGATGTCCGTAATACTCTTCTCAGACGAGAAGCCAGATATATCTCTATCCTCAACAGTTACAATATTATCAGGGATATCGCCAACATAAACTTTGTAGAAGACCTTCCCATCACCATCCACTACAATGTTTGCAACATTTGAGAATTCTAGCCTGTCGAATATATCTTTAGTAGATGTGGATTTGTTAAGGTAAATCGATAGAGATTCAGGTGCTCGATCACGGGCAGAAGCAAATGACGTTGTATCAATAATGGATGTAGGTTTGCCCATGTAGTTGACAAGCAAGGAAAATGTAATATCTGCTCCAATTTCGATTAAGGCGTCCGCACTGCCTGTAAATGTACCTGAAGCATCATCTTTAAATCCTTGTGCATCCACACGAAGGATATGTTCTCTATCAGCATCAGAGAATGTCACAGAATCACTTTCATACGATGTAGCGCCTGTTTTATCCGCACCCAAGGTGAACCCGACAGTCTTCCATACACCTATCTCCTTGTTAGTACCAGTCTTTATCAATAACTCAAAGGTAACACCATCGGAAGCTATAGTGAACTTGTGTGTAGCATCGTCGTAGGTACAGGTAATTGTGGCAGTAGCAGCTGTGTCTACTTTATCCTGGATCTCAGCAGCTAGGGTATCAGCGGTATACCTTCCTGTATCCAATGTTGCATTTATCTCTGCTCCCCCTTCATTAAAGTCTACTAATTTGTTAGTGTCCTCAATGAGATAGGGACCAACATCAGTATCTATAGTAAACTGGCCATTAGCCAGATCTACTGTATAGTCTGTACCTGAGACTAAAGTAAGTCGTTTCGTTGGATTCTTCTCTCCAGCAGCTGTAGTATCATCATATGCATAGATATCATCAAACACTTTGATGCCGTTGGGTGCATCTAAGGTGTCAGCTATCTCATACTTACCGTAGTCATTTGAGGCGTCATCTATCCTAACAGGGGTAATGTTTTCCTTCACGCCAAAAAATAGAGGTCGAGGCTTTCCAAGGAAACCCTTTGTATCCATATTAGGGAAGGTTACATCTGAATAGACTCTATTTGGGAGCTTTATATGAAAGAAACTCCGTAGATCCTGCATATCAAATGTAGCGTTTGCATCAGTGACGGTAACCTTTTGTATGAGTCCCGTGAAGGCTGCTCTATAGTCATCTCTAAGTAACTCCTGGCCCTCGCTATCTGTATCTGCGGGGAATCGTCCACCCACATTAACTATGCATTCCTGATTCATCCATTCGAATTGGCCTACAGGATCCTCAAACAAACCATCTTGGTTAATTAGAGCTACTGCACCTGAGGATATTCTCTTGCCTCCAAAGAAGATATCGTTAGATCCAGCTTGAGTGGTGGGGACAGCAGAGGTAGATACCCTGGGTTCATGCCAGTTCCAGCGCCATATTCGTTGTAGTTGTACAGCGTCGAAATATACTTGGCTGGAGGGATTTCGTGGGAGGGCTGGACCAAGTACAGTACTGGGTGTTCCTGTTGCACTAAAGTCGCCTCCAGACCCCCTATTTTTAGTCCCTGCGCCATCTGGACAGTAGATAAGGGGTGCTAGACCAGTTGCATTACTTCCTGTTGCTCCCAGGGAAACTGGGAAGCCATTGGCGTCGATGAACTTACGTCGGTTGGCCTCTATGCTGAAATCGAGATATTGGTTTGGGGCGAAATAGAGTTCTGCTATCAACCCATTCCACATTTGACTACCAGCAGGATCAACACTAGATCCCATCCCCCAATTTGCAACCGTATAGTCTAACGTACCGTCTGTTACCGTTGCCTCCACTTTATCACTAACATCATTGATGTAGAGATGTGCTGTAGATGTTAGGAGGTTAAATGATACGAGTACATGGATAAAAGTTGCAGAAGCAACATAGCTATTTGATGTACTTATGTCAGGATGGGTAGTTGGCCCAGTAGCTGCACCAAACACGCTAAATTTGTTACTTGCGTTTCGGTATACATAGAAAAGTGCGCCTGTATTGGAAAGTATGCGAATTATTCCTCCATCACCCCCATCAAGTCTTACCCAGCATGAAATAATCCCTTGCTTCCCATCAGCATTCCCTGTTAGATCACTTCCAAGTGTGTAGTAGTCACCAGATCCACTATAATCAGTTGCAAACTCCCCAGCCACCCCAGGAGCAGGTGTAGTTATAGCCGCCGCAGCCTCAGTAGCATCCCTCACAGCAGCTAACCTTATATTTGTATGTACAGAAGGAGTAAAGGTTGTTCTGGCTGGGTTACCTGTTTTGGTGAAATCTCCTCCATAGCCCTTGTTGTCTGCTCCATTTCCATCAGGTAGGTAGATGATGGGCGGTTTTGACAGCGGGATTTCCCCGCGCTCACCGAGATAGACGGGGTTGCCGCTTGAGTCGATAAAAAGGCGCCGGTTGGCGGACGAGGAGATGTCCAATCCGGTATCATGACTTATAAATAATTCTGCCACTGCGCCATCGAATTTGGTTGCCCCGCCACCCGCTGCCCCTATCGTGAATGTTGTGTGCGTCCAGTCTACGGTCCCAGCTGTTTGCGTGTCAGTACCAATGCCAGGCACGGCATCGTCAACATATATTTGCCGCGATGGGTCGGATGTGTCCCATGCGTACAGCAAGTGATGCCAGCCCGATCCCGCCAAGTATGTATCGGACGTGATGGTGTTCAGCAAAATAGTAGCAGCGGCATTGCGTAATCGAATCTGTATCGTGTTGCCCGAGTGAATCAACACGGAGGTATTTGGAGCATTATCAGCGAATATTCTCCTTGCTCCTCCATCCCCGCCATCAATCCTGAACCAACAAGAGATTACGCCGACTTGTGTATCGGTTGCGCCCAACAAGACAGATGTTCGCCTGTAATAATCATTCGCCCCATCAAAGTCCCTAGCCCCAGCCTCAACAGCCCTAAAGTCATAAGCAAACCTTCTCCACTCATTTTTAGCTGCGTCCAACGCCATCTCTACTGTGTTGGTGTCAGCATCCCTACCTGTAGTTTGTAGGAATCTATTGGAGTGATTGACTAGGATTTGAGCTTCAGAGGCATCACCATTGAGGTAATATCCAGAGAGCCTGTAGTCCTTGCC
>SDBV01007696.1_pt1 | contig 14689 bp, 14 predicted proteins | sample 2277081 | NCBI WGS metagenome assembly SDBV01 (sample SAMN10402039, study PRJNA504765) | marine sediment metagenome | isolation source: marine sediment core GS10_PC15, 223 cmbsf | place: Arctic Ocean: Southern Knipovich Ridge | collected 2010
CCGTACCCTGATGTTGGGCAGCTTGATAAGCTAGAATAGCTTCCCTCAGAACAGATTGTCTAACCTCCCCGCCTAAGATACCATCATCCAAGGTGACTTCTTCCACTTCTTTGCCCTGCATATCATGAACTTTTAGTTTCATATTTAAATGTCTAAGGAGAGAAATGTCTCCCCTTAGTGGCCTTCGGCCTACTCCTCCTATTCTGGTATCTCCATGCTAGCTAATCATTTTGGAGCTTTTTATAGTTAACAAGCTTCCTTTATTGCCAGGCAAACTTCCCCTGATCAAAAGAAGGTTCTCTTCCTTGTCTACTCCTACTATTTTCAGATTACGAACCGTCTTTCTCTCTGCCCCCATCTTTCCCGGCATTTTCTTACCCTTAAAGACTCGAGAAGGATCCGCAGAAGCACCTATAGAACCAGGTCGACGACGCCAACCCCCTGCTCCGTGAGAAGCGGGACCTCCTTTGAAACCATGTCTTTTAACCACACCGGCAAATCCTTTTCCCTTAGAAATACCAACAACATCGACTAAATCTCCTTCTTTAAAAACATCCACTCTAATCTCGTCTCTAACGCTTAGATTAGCTATATCATTCACTCTTATTTCCCTCAAATATTTCTTAGGAGAAACCTCATTCTTTCTAAAGTGCCCTGACTCTGGCTTGTTAACCCGATTTGCCTTTGCTTCCAGGAAACCCAATTGAATAGCATTGTAGCCATTCTTTTTTTTCATTTTTCTCTCGACTATTACACAGGGACCTGCCTCCACAATGGTTATAGGAACAATAGTATTTTCATCAAATATTTGAGTCATCGCAAGCTTTCTACCCAATATTACCTTACTCATAATTTGACCTCTACATGCACGCCCGTAGGAAGATTCATTCCCATTAACGCATCAACTGTTTTGGGATTAGACTCTAAGATATCTATCAGTCTCTTGTGTACCCGGATCTCAAATTGCTCTCGGGCATCCTTGTCAGCATGAGGAGATTTTATCACTGTAAATCGGCTAATTTTAGTGGGTAGAGGAATGGGACCACAGATCTTGGCTCCTGTTCTTTCTATCGTTTCGATAATCCTCCTAACTGATTGATCCACTACTTTATGGTCATAAGCCTTTAATTTGATTCTAATCTTCTGTTTAGGCATTCTTTCCCCCTCGCCCAATAATTATTTCACTTCTATCAGAGGGCACTTCTTCATAACGATAGAACTCTATGTTCGGAATACCCTTTCCCTGAGTCAATGAACGCAACCTAGTAACATAATCAAATAACTCAACCAACGGAACATAACCACTAATATAATAGAGGGTTCCTCTGAGTTCTGTATCATAAATCCTTCCGCGCCGACTGACAATATCTCCTACTACTTCACCCATAAAATTCTGGGGAAACCTTACCTCTAGTTTCATCACAGGCTCCAGTAAATAAGGATCGGCCTGTCTGCATGCTTTTTTGAAAGCAATAGAGGCAGCTGTTCTAAAAGCGAACTCTGACGAATCTACCGAATGAAATGAACCATCAAGAAGAGTAGTTTTGACATTGACCATCGGATAGCCTGCCAGAACACCAACTCCCAGAGTTCGGTCAATTCCCTTTTTTATTGCCGCGATAAACTCCTTAGGAATGCTCCCTCCTTTGATTTTATCCACGAAGGCTTTCTCACCATTCTTTGTCGGTTCAACCTCAAGCTCCACATCACCATATTGCCCTCTGCCCCCACTTTGATGAATATATTGACCCCTGGCGTAAGCTCTTTTTCTTATAGCCTCCTTATAAGCAATCTGAGGTTTGCCACTATTTACTCCAATATTGAACTCTCGCTTAAGTCTATCCAGCATGATCTCAAGATGAAGCTGACCCATGCCCGAAACTATAGTCTGCCCTGTCTCCTCATTCTGGTTAATTTTGAAAGTAGGATCTTCCTGAACTAATTTATGCAAAGAATCATATAATTTACTTTCATCTGTTTTTGTCTTTGGCTCAATGGATATGGAAATAACCGGTTCAGCAAATTTCATCCCTTCAAAGATTATGGGGTTACTATCCGCACAAAGGGAATCCCCTGTATCAATACCCCTGGGTCCCAAAATCCCTCCTATGTCACCAGCGGCAATCTCCTTCTTTTCCTTTCGATAGTTAGCATGCATCTCCAGAATCTTAGAAATCCTCTCTCTTTTATTCTTGCTAGAGTTGTAGACAAAGGAACCTTTCTCCATTCTTCCAGAATAAACCCTCACATAGGTTAGCCTGCCTACATAAGGGTCTGTTACTACCTTAAAAGCCAGAGCAGAAAATGGTTCTTGGGGAGAAGGTTCTCTCTTTTCTTTCTCTTGCGTTTTTGGAACCACTCCCTCTATCGGAGGAATGTCCAGGGGAGAAGGAAGATAATCATTAACAGCATTTAACAGGAGTTGTATCCCCTTGTTTTTCAACGAGCTTCCGCAAAGAACAGGAACCGCTTTATGAGTCAAAGTCATCGACCTTACCTCTTCTTTGATCTCTTCAACGCTTAAACTCTTTTCCCCTATAAACCTCTCCAAATATTTTTCATTGTTCTCTGCTATCTTTTCCATTAGGTAGTTATGCCAGTGAAAAGCTTTCTCCTTCATAGAAAGAGGCACCTCACTCTCCACCATACTAACCTCTAGTCCTTCTCCTTGCCATACAATAGCCTTCATTCTTACTATATCTATCACCCCGCAATAACCCTCTTCCTCTCCTATGGGAATCTGAATAGGCAAAGGAATAAGACTGAATTTCTCTTTTATTCTTTCTACACTATGATAGAAATCAGCTCCTACTCTATCCAGTTTATTGATGAAAATAATGCGGGGGATACCATAGCGATTGGCCTGACGCCAAACTGTTTCCGATTGAGGTTCTACCCCCCCTACACCGCAGAAAATAACTATTGCCCCATCCAAAACTCGCAGGGCTCTTTCTACTTCCACAGTGAAATCCACATGACCAGGAGTATCTATAATATTGATTTGATGGTCTTTCCAGGAACAGGTAGTAGCAGCAGAAGTTATGGTGATCCCTCTTTCTTTCTCCTGCTCCATCCAATCCATCACTGCAGTGCCATCATGTACCTCTCCAACCTTATGGATTTTTCCAGTGTAGTATAAGATACGTTCAGTAGTGGTAGTTTTGCCCGCATCTATGTGGGCTATTATACCAATATTTCGAATTTTGCTTAAAGAATTTTGAGTTTTCATATTTTTAGCATTATCATAATTTTACCGTTTATTGTTTCTTTGTTCTTAATAGTTTTTTAATTTCTTGTTTGCTATCCGCTAAACGCCGTCCTTTGTTACCATCGGTAATGTGCAAAGGCCCGATTGGCCTCTGCCATCCTATGAGTATCTTCCTTCCTCTTTATAGCCAATCCTTCGTTTCGAAAAGCCATCATAATTTCTTCCGCCAGTTTCTCCCTCATTGATTTGCCTTTTCTTTGACGAGCGAACTGTAGAATCCATCTAAAAGCTAGAGCTTCTCGTCTTTCTGGCCTAACCTCTACTGGTATCTGATAAGTAGCCCCCCCCACACGACGCGAGCGAACTTCCAAGACAGGTTTAACATTTTCCAGCGCTTGTAGAAAAATTTCAAGAGGGTTCTTTCTTGCTCTTTTCTCTATGATGTCAAAACACCCATAACAAATAGTTTCTGCTTTGCTTTTTCCCCCTGCTCTCATTATTTTATTAATAAATTTACTTACTACCTGGCTACTATACACAGGATCTGGAAATATTGCTCTTTTTTTTGATATTCTCCGCCTGGCCATTAGACTCCCCTTATCCTCTATTCTTTCCGTATTTGGAACGACTCTGCTTTCTACCCTCTACTCCCATCGTATCTAGCGTACCACGCACAATATGATATTTTACTCCCGGCAGGTCTTTCACTCTGCCTCCCCTTACCAAAACTATGGAATGCTCCTGAAGATTATGTCCTTCCCCAGGAATATAAGCAGTAATTACTTTTCCATTGGACAGCCTAACTCTCGTCACTTTCCTTAAAGCCGAATTGGGTTTCTTGGGTGTAAGTGTCCTTACGCTTATACAAACTCCTTTTTTCTGGGGACATTCTTCCAGAGCCAGACTGCTCTTTTTCCCTTTGGCCTTTTTTCGTCCTTTTCTTACTAGCTGATTTATAGTGGGCATTTATTATCCTTTTTCATATTGGCGTACTTTTCCCTCCGTTTCTGATCAAATCCTGTTCCGGCGGGAACTAATTTTCCGATGATTACATTACCTTTTAATCCTCTAAGAAAATCTACCTGTCCACAAATTGCCGCTTCGGCCAAAACCTGTTTCGTTCTTTGGAAAGAAGCAGCAGAGAGAAAACTCTCCTTATCTTCCTGCACAGCTTTAGGAACAGCCAAAAGAACAGGTTTTCCCGTACCAGGCTTACCCTTCTGCTCCCTTATCTTCCTGTTGACTTCTTCAAAATCCATCTTGTTTACCTGTTCTCCTGGTATATAACCTGTATCTCCTGGTTCCACTACCTCTACTTTTCTCATCATTTGTCTTATGATAACTTCAAAGTGTTTGATATTAATATCCACACCCTGCGATCTATAAACCTGCTGTATCTGATTAACTAAATACTCCTCTACGGCACGAATTCCTTTTACGTTAAGGAGCGAACGGGGATTTATGATACCTTCCATTATCTTAGTACCCGCTTCTATCACCTCTCCGTCAAAGACCAGCCTGTCATCTCCCACCTCATAGGTAATTTTCTCATCTCCTTCACCCTTAATCGTAACAAAACTACGCCCTTCTTTCTCTTCTATGCTTACTTTTCCCTCTATTTCACTTATCAAAGCCTCTTCCCCCTGACGCTGGCGAACAGCATTCTTGCGAGGGAGACTCTCCTTACGTGGCTCAAAGAGCTCCGTGGCTCGTGGTAGACCCTGAGGAAGATCTCCGCCCTTCTGAAATATGCCGCCGGTATGAAATGTCCGTAAAGTAAGCTGGGTTCCCGGTTCACCTATAGATTGAGCCGCTATCACTCCTACCGCCTCACCTAAACTAACCAGTCTATGAGTAGAAAGATCCCACCCGTAGCACATTTGACACAGACCCCACTTAGTTTGACAAGTCAAAGGGGAACGAACTTTCACTTCCTTAATCTCAGCTTTTTCTATTCTTCGAACTATACTCTCTGTAATTTCTTTATTCGAGTCTATGATAACTTTCTCTGTCAAAGGGTTTATGACAGGCGAAACAGTTACTCTACCCAGAATTCTTTCTCCCAAGGATTGCCTTGTTCCCTCTGCTTCACCCGGTCTCTTCACAGAAAGACCATCTATGGCACCACAATCCTCCTCATTAATGATAAGGTTTTGACCTACAGATACTAGTTTTCGAGTCAGATAACCCGCGTAAGCTGTTTTTAAAGCAGTATCTACCAAACCTTTTCTCCCTCCTGAAGTAGAGGCAAAGTACTCCGGAGCAGTAAGGCCCTCTTTAAAACTGGATCTAACAGGTTCCTCACCGATTCTCCCCTCTAGTCTACCGCCAGAAAGAGGATAGAAATATTGTTTAATTACATCAGAAGGGATGCCTAACTTTCTCCTAAAGACCTCATCCCAGAGTTCACGGCGATAGGTTTCTCTTATAGACCTGGCCATCAAACCTCTCATGCCTATTATTTGCCGCAATTGCGTTGCAGACCCCCTTGCTCCCGATTTCCACATCATATAAAGGGAATTGAAGGGATCGATAGAAAGATTATCAGAGACCATTTTTCCTATTTGGTCAATAACTCTCATTCTCACGTCTATCACGTCTCTATATCTCTCTTCTTCGCTTATTTCCCCGTCTTTGGCTCTTAGATTAAATCCCTTCACTTCGTCTTCCGCATGCTGTAGTACCTTTTTCTTTTTCACTATATCCGGTACATCAGACATAGCAAAAGTCAATCCCGATTTAGTAGCATATTCGAACCCTAGCTTTTTTACTTTGTCTAAGAATTCCACGGTAACTGTATTTCCATATTTCTGCCAAATTTTACTAATAATCCGGGTTAATCTCTTTTTATCCAGTAAAGAATTTTCAAATCCTATTCCCTCAGGAAGTATCTCATTGAAAATCGCTCTTCCAGGTGTAGTTTCTATCCATTTGCCTTTATGCAATAATTTTATGGATTGATGCAGAGATACTTTCTTCAGCTCATAAGCAATAATTATCTCATCCAAGCCAGAAAAAACCCTCTCCTTTTTCTCATTCCCTTTTTTCCTTTTTATGGTCAAATAGTAGCAACCCACAGTGATATCCTGAGTAGGAGCAAACATGGGACTTCCATTAGCCGGAGAGAGAAGATTGTTCACAGGCAGCATCAAGGTGCTTGCTTCAATCTGTGCTTCATAAGAAAGGGGAATATGTATTGCCATCTGATCACCATCAAAATCGGCGCCGAAGGCACTGCATACCAGAGGATGAAGTTGAATAGCGCTACCTTCGATCAGAATTGGCTGAAAAGCCTGAATACCTAATCGATGTAAAGTGGGAGCACGATTTAAGAGTATCGGATGGTCTCTGACCACTTTTTCTAGTATCTCCCAAACAAAAGGATTAGCTCTTTCTATTAGATCATTAGCCCTTTTTATCGTCTCAGCTTTGTTCTCTCGCATAATCTCTCCCAGAACAAAAGGCCTAAAGAGCTCCAGGGCTATTTTCTCAGGCAAACCACATTGATAAATCTTCAAATCTGGTCCTGGCACAATCACCGCTCTTCCCGAATAATCAACCCTTTTGCCCAGAAGATTCTGCCTGAATCTACCTTGTTTACCTTTGACTATTTCACTTAAGGATTTAAGCGGCCTCCCTCCCCCTCCCAGTATGGGCTGGGGAAGTTTCTCGTTTTCAAAAACAGCCTCTACCGATTGCTGAAGCATTTTTTTCTCATTTTCAATAATTATCTGAGGCGCACTTATCTCCAATAAATATTTCAGACGATTATTCCGATTAATGATACGTCGGTACAGATCATTTAAATCTGAGTTAGCAAAAATACCACTTTCTAACTGTACCATCGGACGAAAATCAGGCGGAATAACAGGGACAACCGTCATAATTATCCACTCAGGTTTGTTACCCGAGCGGATAAAATTCTCTATCAGCTCCAATCGTTTAATTAGCTTAAGTTTTCTTCCTTTTGTTCTCTCCTGAAGCAAATTCTCCCTTAACTCCTCCTGTAATTTTTCCAGATTCATATTTCTTAGAATTTTCAAGATTGCTACTGCCCCTGTATCCGCTTCAAAACTACCTTCCCCATATAGATCATTATGTGCCTGATATTCTTCCTCATCAAGAATTTGATTTGCTTTCAAAGGAGTCTTACCCGGGTCTATAACAATATGATCTATGAAATAGATTATCTTTTCTACATCACTTTTCCTCAAATTCAATAAAAGGGGGAGGTAAGTTTTCATGTACCATATATGGGCAACTGGAGTAACCAATTCAATATGTCCCATTCTCTCTCGACGGACCTTCGAGGAAGTGACTTCAACTCCACAACGCTCACATTTCACCCCTTTATACTTCATCTTTCTATATTTACCACAATAACACTCGTAACTCTTTGTAGGACCAAAAATCTGCTCACAAAAGAGCCCACCCCTTTCAGGTCTAAAAGTACGATAATTAATAGTATCCGTCTTTCTTACCTCTCCAAAGGACCACTCTCTTATCTCTTTGGGGGAAGCTAGTTTGATTCTGATCTTCTCAATATCCCTAACTCTCCACAATTTTTTTCTCCTATTCTTCTTCTTCCATATCTCTAATGGAAAGTCGTTTTCCATTCCTCCAGAATTCCAAGCTTAATCCCAATGATTGAAATTCTTTTACAAGAACCTTAAATGATTCTGGAGTTTGCGCATCCAACGTGTTTTCACCTTTTATTATCTGCTCATGGATTCGAACTCTGCCTTGTAAGTCATCAGATTTGCCCGTAAGCATTTCCTGTAGAGTATAAGCTGCTCCATATCCTTCCAGGGCCCATACCTCCATTTCTCCAAATCTTTGTCCACCCTGTCTGGATTTTCCTCCCAGCGGCTGTTGAGTAATTAGAGCATAGGGACCGGTGGAACGCACATGTACTTTCTCCTCAGCCAAATGAATAAGTTTCATCACATACATATAACCTACGGCAACTTCATGATCGAAAAGCTCTCCTGTTCGTCCATCATAGAGAGGCATTTTGCCTGATTCAGGCAGATTATTTCTCTTCAACAAATCCTTGATCTCTTCTACTTTGGGTCCTTCAAAGACAGGACACACCGCATACGCGCCCAAAGCTTTAGCCACCAGGCCAAGATGAATCTCCAGGATTTGACCCATGTTCATCCTGGAAGGAACACTCAAAGGATTCAAAACCATATCGACAGGAGTACCATCCGTAAGGTGGGGCATATCTTCTTCCGGAAGAATCTTGGAAACGACCCCTTTATTTCCATGTCGACCGGCTATCTTATCCCCTACTCTAATTTTACGTTGGACAGCTATATACACTTTTACCCTCTTAAGCACACCAGGAGGTAAGTCATCCTGGTTCTCCTGAGAGAAAATCTTAATTTTTATCACTTTGCCCCTGATGCCAGGAGGAACCCGCAAAGAATTATCTTTTACCTTCTGAACTTTTTCTCCAAAGATACTCCTGAGAAGCCTCTCCTCTGGAGTAAGTTTTATTTCCACTTGAGGAGTAACCTTGCCCATAAGAATATCCCCTGGCTTCACCTCTGCTCCAATTCTTACAATACCCTTTTCATCTAAATCTTTCAAATAAGACTCATCAACATTCGGCACATCAGCCGTTATCTCCTCTACTCCTGATCGTAATTCTTTTGCTTCTACCTGAAATTCGTCAATATGTACAGAAGTAAAAATATCCTCTTTCAACAAACGCTCATTAATGAGAACACCATCCTCGAAATTATATCCTTCCCATGGCATAAAGGCTACCAGAACATTCCGACCTAAAGCCAATTTACCTCTAGAAATGGCGGGAGCATCAGCTATGAATGTTCCCTTCTTTACCCTCTCCTTCTTTTTGACTATAGGTCTTTGATTAATACAGGTTCTTTGATTAGATCTTACAAATTTGTCTAAAATATACTCGTGTACCCCCCTGGAGGTCTTTATTTTTATCCTGCCAGCGTCGACATAGATAACTTCCCCTTCTTCTCTTGCCCTCACCGCGCTCATAGAATCTTCTGCTACCTTAGCTTCCATGCCTGTCTGCACTAAAGCTTGCTCCGGATTCTCCAGAGGTACTGCCTGACGCTGCATATTCGAGCCCATTAATGCCCTGTTGGCCTCGTTATGCTCTACAAAGGGAATTAAGGAAGTAGTGATACTCATTATCTGCTTAGGGGAAATATCCACATAATCAACTTCTTCTTTGCGAGTACTTACAATGTCTCCCATGTGTCTCGCTATAACTTCTGGTGAGACAAATCTTCCCTTCTCATCTACAGAACTTGCCCCCGAAATATAATATTCATCTTCGTCGCGGGCATCAATGTGTACCACTTTCTCAGTTGCCTTCCCATTTTTCACTTTTCTATAAGGCGTCTCCAAAAAACCGAGCTTATTCACTCTGGCATAAGTAGCCAAAGAAGTAATTAAGCCAATATTTTGTCCTTCTGGCGTTTCTATCGGACAAATCCGTCCATAGTGGGTATAATGGACATCCCTTACCTCTTCTTTGGCTTGCATCCGGCTTAATCCTCCCGGACCGAGGGTAGACAGTCTACGTTTATGAGTTAATTCTGTTAGGGGATTAGTTTGGTCTAGATATTGAGAAAGCTGTCCTGTATTAAAAAAACTGTTTATGGAACTTTTTACTACTATAGTATTAATCAAAGAACGAGGAGTGATCAGTTCCGGATCCTGGATACTCATTCCTTGCTGAATTATTCTTGTAAGATGAGTTAGCCCAATACGAAGTTGCTCTGTCAAAAGATCACCTATTCTCCTCACTCTTCTATGAGAAAGATGGTCCAGGCTTTTTATTTCTCTTTTTTCCCGGTTTAGGTCAAGCAAATGTGCTATGATTCTTACCACATCATTTGATGTAAGAATCCCCACATCCCAATCGCAATCTAAGCCTAACTCTTTGTTCAGCTGATATCTCCCTACTTTACCTAAATCATACCTGCGAGGATCAAGGAAAGTTCTATGAAAGACCTCCTTTACCGATTCAAAGACAAGGGGACGACCTGGCCTTAGTCCCTGGTAGATTTTAAGAAGAGCGTCTTTTTGCGAATTTGCTCCATCTTGTTTGAAACTATCTTCCATCATCTTTCTCTCTTCAGGATGGGAAAAGTTCTTCAGAATTCTTTCCGGGTCCTCTCCCAATGCCCTTAAGAACAATGTGACCAGAAATCTCCTTCCTCGATTAATCTTCATATACAAAAGATTCTCTTTTATTTCCAGGTCAAGCCAACTACCTCGTTCGGGAATAATTCGCGCTCGGTAGAAGATATTACCGCCCACAGAAACAGAGACATCTTCCTCAAAAAAAACCCCAGGAGAGCGCTGCAACTGACTAACTATTACCCTTTCTGCTCCGTTAATAATAAAACTTCCCTTTTCTGACATTAAAGGAAAATCCCCTAAATAAACTTCTTGTTGGGTGACCTCCCCTAGTTCGTTCTTTCTCAAGCGAAGCTTGGCGTAGAAAGGGAGGGAATAGGTTAATTCCTCCTCCTTGCATTTTTCTATATCATGTACGGATTCTCCAAAACGATATTCTACAAATTCCAAGACTAATTTCTGATTATAACTTTCTACGGGAAAAGCATTCACAAAAACATTTTGTAGCCCTTCTTTTTTCCTCTGTTGGGGAAGAACATCTCTCTGAAGAAAATTGTCAAAGGAGTATCTCTGTACGTGCAAAAGATTAGGAATCTGTGCCACAGATTTGAATTTCGTGAAATCCATTACTCTTTCTTCCGTCTTTTTATACATAAACTTCCCTTGCTATTTTATTTCGACCTTAGCTCCTACTGCTTCCAGAGCCTCCTTGATCTTTAAGGCTTCCTCTTTAAGCACATTTTCCCTAATCGATTTTGGAGCTTGTTCTACTAAATCCTTAGCCTCTTTTAATCCCAGGGAAGTAAGTTTTCGTAATTCTTTAATGACCTGAATTTTCTTGCTACCCATCTCGCTTAGAATCACATCAAATTCAGTCTTTTCCTCCTCCTTTTCTTTCTCAACGGTTCCAGTGGTCTGCGCAACCATTGGTGCAACAAATGCCTCTACTCCAAATTCCTCCCTTAACTCTTTTACCAGATTGGAGAGCTCCAACACATTCATTTGCCCAATTGCTTCTATGATTTCATCTTTCTTACTCTTACCTGCTTCAACTTTTACCTCTTCCTTCCTGCTATCTTTCTCTTTTACCTTCTTTTTTACTTCGGATGATACGGTCATTGCTCAGTCTCCTTCTTCTTCTCTAAAATTGAATTTAGCAAGAAAACCAGGTCATTCAAAGGGGTACTCAATACCCGCAACAATCCTCTCAAAGGTAACTGCAATTCTGTTAAAACCTGTGCTAAAAGGTCTTTTTTGGGAGGTAAATCTCCTAGTCTTCCTACTTCCTCATCCGTTAGGACATCCTCACCTAGGACTCCTCCTTTCGCCACCAAATGGGAATGATTCTTGCTAAATCCTTTAATAATTCTGGCTGGTGCCCCAGGGTCTTGCCCTGCAAAGACTATCCCTGTGCATCCAGAGAAAAATTTGTCCAAATCTCCCAATTCTGTTCTTTCTACAGCTAAGCGAGCTAGGCTGTTCTTAACTACATAGAAATTCGCCCCTTCTTTTCTTAAGAGCTTTCTGAATTCAGTCAATTCAGCTACTTTTAAACCCCGAAAATCAAGGACAAAGGAGGCCTTACTCTCTGTCAAATTCTCTCTTATTCTCTTTACTTCTACTTTTTTTCCTTCTATTCTCATTCTCATAATATTTCCAAGGCTTTGTCTATTTTTATTCTCACTCCCGGGCCCATAGTAGAACAAAGGGAAATGCCCTTAATATATTTTCCCTTCACTGTCGAGGGTTTGTCTTTAATCAAAGACGCCAATAGAACTTTCAGATTCTCCATCAGGGCTTCTTCAGAAAAGGAAGTCTTTCCCATTAGAACATGCACCACTCCCGTAGTATCATTTCTATATTCAATTCTCCCTTTTTTTAGTTCCTCAACTAACTCACCTGGGCTATCACTTACTGTTCCCACTTTAGGGGACGGCATCAAGCCACGCGGACCAAGAATTCTCCCCAGTTTTGCTACGATCTTCATCATCTCCGGAGTAGAAACCGCCACATCGAAATCCAACCACCCTCCCTCTATCTTCTTGGCTATCTCTTCTGCGCCCACATAGTCAGCCCCTTTTTCCTCTGCTTCTTTAGCTTTGTCCCCCTGAGCAAAAACAACTACCCTTACCTTCTTACCTGTTCCTTGCGGAAGAATCACCGTCCCTCTTACTCTCTCTCCTTTTTCTTTTGGCTTTATGTTTAGAGGAACAGCCACTTCTATTGACTCCTCAAAATGCGATCCGGAAGTCTCTTTGACCAACTTTATCGCTTCGAGAGGAGTATACTCTTTATTCTTATCTATTTTTTCTCTCAGAAGAAGATATCTTTTACTTCGTTTAGCCATTACAGTCTCCGTATATCGTATATCGTATATAGCATATCATCGTTTGAGCTCGTATCATAAGACTGCCATCATCTTTGGAAGGTGCTCTAAATTCTTACGCAGATTCTTCCCCTTTTTCGTATTTACATATTTCATCTCTGGAACTATTTTCATTTTGGTATTGCCTTCTACATCCTAAATTTTTTCACAATATACCACATACTATATACGATTTTTATTCCTTTATTTCCAGGCCCATATTTCTGGCTGTTCCCTCGATGATTTTCGCTCCCGCTTCAATATCATAAGCATTCAAATCCACCAACTTAATTTCAGCTATTTTCCTCAAATCTTCTCTTCCTACGCTCCCTACTTTTGTCTTATTGGGTTCTCCCGAACCTTTTTCAATCCCAGCTGCTTTCTTAAGTAAGGACGCAGCCGGAGGAGTTTTCAATTCAAAAGTAAAAGACCTATCCCTGTAAACAGTTATAAGAACCGGTATTAAAACATCTCCCTGATTCTTAGTCTTATCATTAAAAGCTTTGCAGAAATCCATTATACTAACTCCGTGCTGGCCTAGTGTAGGGCCTACCGGAGGAGCAGGATTGGCTTTGCCTGCTTGAATCTGCAACTTGATACGAGCCATTACGGGTTTTCCAGGCATCAGAGTCTCTCCACATTAACATATTCCAATTCTACCGGCGTCTCTCTCCCAAATATAGAAACTAGAACCTTCAGTCTCTGTTGGTGAGAGTTCACCTCCAATATCTCTCCTTGAAAATTACTGAAAGGTCCTTTAACAATACGAACTGTTTCTCCTGGGTCAAAAACAATGCCAGGTTTTGGTTGTTTCTCCAGCAAACCCATTCTATCTTCAATGTTCTTCACCTCTTTTTCATCCAAAGGAATGGGCTGGTCGTTAGGACCAACAAAACCGCTAACACCAGGAGTGTTGCTGACAACAAACTTCGTCTCATCTGTTAGCTCTGCTTCGATTAACATATATCCAGGAAAAAACTTTCTACTGTAAATCCTCCTCTTTCCATCTTTAACTTCCGCTATTTTCTCTTTGGGAATCAACATTTTAGAAATCTTATCTTTCATCCCGAAAGATTCGATCCGCTGTTTGAGATTTGCTTTCACTTTATCTTCTTGGCCTGCGTATGTATGCAAAGCATACCATTTCTTATTCATAGTATCACCCTAGAAAAAACTTTAGGATCTGGAAAAACATGAAGTCTATTCCACCAATAAATATACCGAAAATAACAATAGTAACCAGGACCACTAAAGTAGATCTTATGATTCGAGGTCGACTGGGCCAACTTACCTTCTTCATCTCTGCCTTCACTGCCTGAAGAAAGGTACTTATCTTGTTTGCCATTTGCCTATCACCCTCGTATTGCGCTTCTCAAGAGAGACGAAATTTCTCTCATGTTATTTGCCTCTATAGTGACCATACACCACTACTAATCTCCTGTGCTTCTTCTTCAAACACCCGTACTCTTTCTGGATTATTTATCTTCTCTTACGTTTTCCTTCTAGCCAGTACGCCTCACGCACGACGCATCACGTATCCATTGGCAGGCCCGGCAGGACTTGAACCCGCAACCGCCGGATTTGGAGTCCGGTGCTCTAGCCAGTTGAGCTACGGACCTATTTTTCTTTATGAGAAGTATGTTTACGACAAAATCTACAGTACTTGTTAAGATTCAACGAGGATTTTTTTTTCTCCCTGGAAGTGGTATAATTTCTCCTCTTACATTCCCCACAGACAAGGGTAATTAATTGTCTCATTCTATTTATCTAGCCTTTTCTATTCAATTATCTTGCCAACTACTCCCGCTCCTACTGTATGCCCACCTTCTCGAATAGCAAACCTTAACCCCTGTTCCATAGCAATAGGAATGATAAGTTTTATGGTCAGTTTAGCACTGTCACCAGGCATAACCATTTCAACTCCTTCAGAAAGACTAACATCACCAGTTACATCTGTAGTGTGGAGATAAAATTGAGGACGGTAA
>SDBV01007697.1_pt1 | contig 14689 bp, 15 predicted proteins | sample 2277081 | NCBI WGS metagenome assembly SDBV01 (sample SAMN10402039, study PRJNA504765) | marine sediment metagenome | isolation source: marine sediment core GS10_PC15, 223 cmbsf | place: Arctic Ocean: Southern Knipovich Ridge | collected 2010
TGATTTCTCTTGTTAACTTAGGCAAGGTATACCACCGTTTTTTTTCTCCCCCGCTTTTTGACCCCATAAAGCCCGATTTCGCTTCAAACGCGCAAGTTCGCATTTTAAAAGTCCCCAAAAGCACCGAATTTCTTCCGATTTCCCTTTAAAAACCCACCGATTTTCTCTGATTTCTTCTGTTTTTTTACGTTTTTTGCCTTACCCATCTTAACACTTGCGCATTTGATTGACGGAAATCCCCGATAACAGCCGAAAAACAGCATTGACCCCAAAAATTTACCCGAATTTTCACCAAAACTAGCGCATTTGATTGATTTTTTTTACTGCGGCGAAGTAGGCCCCCTACGTAGACGAGTTAAACCAGCTTTCTCAAAACCAGAACAAAATACCAGCTAATCGGGGTCGGTATCGGCCGAAGTATCTTCAAGAATACCTAATTCGTCCAGGGCATTAAACGCGGCTTTTTGCTCGGATTCTTTTTTGTTCGTTCCCCAGGCACTTTTGAAATGGCGGTCGTTGATAACGACTTCGGTCTCGAAACACTTGTTGTGGTCGGGGCCTTTTTCATCGAGCAGTTCATACTCGGGCGTAGTGTTCAATTGCTGCTGGACGTACTGCTGTAATACGGATTTGAAATTTCCCTGGGTGTGTTTGGCGTCGGCCTGTTTGATTAACGAGTCGAAAGTTCGGGAGATGAAATCGCGTGCGACTTCGAAGCCGCCATCGATATAAATCGCGCCAATGACGGCCTCGAACAGGCCGGCCGCAAGAGAACCGGTCAGGGCACGACTGAATGCCATACCTTTGCCGACTTTCATGAATTGCAGCAGGTCAAGCTGTTTGGCTATTTTGGCACAGGTCATGCGTGAAACGAGCATGCTCTTGATTTTTGTCAGGTCACCTTCGAAATAGTGCGGGAACCGTTCGAACAATATCCGGCAGATAACGACAGCCAGAACGGAATCGCCGAGGAACTCCAGTCTTTCATTGCTTTGGGAGCGGTTCTCGGTCGTAGAGGAATGAGTGATGGCTTTGGATAAGAGGCTGCGGTCGGAAAATTCGTAACCTATTATCTGCTCGATTTGCGACAGAGGGTCTTTTACCATTCGATTTTATCCCGCTTTTGCTTTTGTGACAAAGCTACGAGCAGATTACGAATGCCGCCTTTTTGCAGGCGATGTTCGTAGTCGGCTCAACAATAACAACGATATTCTATACAAAACAGAAGCGGCTTGTCAAGCCGCTTTGTCTATCATTGTGAATTTGCCATCTGCAGGCCCGTCAGGGCGACGAATTTGTCGTCGGCGAATTCAAAGACGCCGTCGATACCGGTTACCGTGAAGATGCTTTTGGTTGCTGCGGCTACATTGCAGAAAACAAAACTGTGTCCGCAATCGTTCAACAGCTTGCGTAATTTCAGCAGGGCTGACAGGCTCGACGAGGTTACGATATCGACACTGGAAAAATCCAGCACGACATCACAGTCGCCTCTGTCACGGACGATTTCGGTAAGTGTTTTTAGTTCGTCGCCTATTTGCGGTTCGGCAGGCAGATCGACGAGGATAATATCATCAGACCAGTCTTGGATACCCATTTTATTACTCCTGATAATTACATCTTTAGCCAATTCAACTGTTGTATCGGCATAAGTTTGGGCCAGGTTAAGCAAAAAAACCGCGCCTAATTGCCAGATGCTCGCGCACCAGTAGCCGATAAAAAGCGATGTTTCTGTGCAATCAGACAAAGCATAAGCACAAGGCCGTGGATGAGGCACAAAATTGTTGGTTTGAAGCTGTAAATTTTGTGAATTTGATAAATGGGGTTTGGTATTATGACGCCAGGAAGTATAATTATACCGAATATCTGATGGATATACATAAAGCAAGTACAATTGTTATAACGTGCGGACGGGGGTTGACAAACCTGCTCCGCCGGGAAGTTCGGGGGCTTGGCTTTTCGGTGGAGTCGTGGCACGATATGGGTCTGGAAATAAAGGGCAGCCTTTATGACTGCTGGCGTCTGAATCTCAGTCTGCGCACAGCCTCAGCCGTTCTTTATCTGCTCAAGGATTTTGGATGTCGCGATGTCGATGAGTTTTATGAAGGCGTGCTTTCGGTCGAGTGGGAAGGTGTTCTTTCGGTTGAAGAATCTGTTTGTATTGTACCTCATATCGACACGCCGGCAATGGATAGCGACAAGTCCGCGGGTATGGTCGCCAGAGACGCTATCTTAAATCGTGTTCGCGAAAAAACCGGAAGACGGGTCGGCACTGTATCGAACAGAGACCATTTAGTTGTGAATCTTTACTGGAAAGATGATAGATGTCGGCTGTTTCTTAATACTTCAGGACAGAGGCTTTCGAAACGCGGCTACAGCAAAGAGTCGAACTCGGCGACAATTGAAGGGGCGTTGGCGGCAGGGGCGATTCTTACGACAGGATACTCCGGCAGATTGCCGTTTGTGGTGCCGATGTGCGGCGATGGGACATTCGCAATAGAAGCGGCCTTGATAGCGGCAGGGCGCGGGCCGGGGCTGCTCAGGAACAACTTCGGCTTTATGCATATAAAAGATTTCGACGCTCAGGCCTGGAAGCAACTGCGCAAAGAAACACGCAAGAGCAACAGCAGACAATCATCCGCGGCACCTATAATCGCGACAGACAGCGACCAGCAGACAATTGAGGAGGCCAGGAAAAATGCCCGGACCGCCGGCGTGGAACATTTGATAGAGTTTTCTGTTTGCGACCTTGCCGAGACTCCTGTTCCGGCTGAACGTGGGATAATCATCGCCGGGCCTGAGTGGGGCCGAGAAGATTCCGAACAAAGAGCGGTTAAGAGGACCTATAAAAAAATCCATGACCTTTTCAAACAGAAATGTGCCGGCTATGCGGCGTACCTGTTTACCGATAAACCCAGTGCCACAAAGAAGGTGGCCCTTGTCTCCGACAAATGCGTCCTGTTGTTCAACGGTGCTACTAAATGCCAACTGCTCAGATACCAGATATACCCGGCAGATAGTAGGAAGGAAGTAAAAAGTCAAAGGTAAATACTCCTTCGCAAAACGGATTTGCTTCCATCCTTCGCAATATTGCTACGGAGGATAAAATGGAGCACAAGAAGTAAAAGCCACAACTGTTGAGCCGGAGGCTCGATCCGTGGTTGGTGGTTCGTGATTCGAAATAAAAACAGTCCGCCGTCCGCATCCTTCTTCGCCATTCTACTTCGTCCCAGGGGGACTACGAAGAATTCAGGCTACGGGGCGGCAGGAAAGCTACACAGGACAAGTGAAGCTACGGCGGGCAAGCAGGAGAGCAGGAAATTTAGAAGTTGAAAAGTCTTAAAACAGTTACAGATTGAAGGATATTGTGATGTAAAAATATGAGATCGGCCGATACATGTATTGTGACAACCCTCGAAGTGATTCATGTGTATTTTTTTAAGGAGGCAGGCAAATGGAAAAACGGATTCTGAAGGTTTTGTTGGTTAAACGTTTAATATGGGAAACGCCAGAAAGAGATAAGAGATGAAGTCAACAATTAGAAGAATGATTTTTGTTTTTTCATTGATTTTTTGCCGATTCGCGGCGGCATCGCCGATATTGCCGGGTGACATTTTCATAGTGGTGGCTACTCCGGGCAGGGTATATAGAATAACAGGGGGCGGTGATTTCTCTGCTGCAACAGCTTTTGCATATGGCCTTGCAAGCCCGTATGGATTGGCTTTTTCCCCTGACGGACGGTTATTTACAACTGAAATATCTACCGGTACTGTAATGGATATCACAAATGGAGGGGATTTTTCCAGTGCAACGCCATATGCCTGGGGATTAGATGACCCAAGAGACATTATGATTACCCGCGCCGGACAAATGTTAGTTGCTGAATGTGGAGGTAAAAAAGTCATGGATGTTACCGCAGGGGGTGACTTTAGCGTGGCAGCGGCTTTTGCCAGCGGCCTTAGCTGGCCGCGTGGATTATTAGAAACAAGTACCGGCGTTATTCTTGTGGGAGAAGGGGTCGCCAATGAAGTAACCGATATAACAGCAGGTGGGGATTTTACCGGTGTTGCGGCATTTGCCTCTGGTATTGACTCGCCCTACGGTTTGACAGAAAGCCCAAACGGCAGAATATACGTTTCAGAGGTATATGACGGAAATGTCATTGATATTACAGGTGGTGGGGATTTTAGCACCGCTACTCCGTTTGCTTATGGCTTAAACACGCCGGATGAAATAATCTTTGATAACACCGGGCGTTTGTTAGCTGTGGAGGAATTTCTGGGTAATGTACTTGATATTAGTGCTGGCGGCAACAGTTCGACCGTATTCGCCACAGGTTTAGGCCTATACCCCCAGCAAATTGCTGTGGCTCCTATAGTTGCAGACTTAAATGATAATGGAATTGTTGATGGTTCAGACTTGATGTTACTTACTCAAGACTGGCTTAAGCCTAACGGAAGTTATGTTGGAGACATTAGCGGACCTAACAGAATTCCTGATGGCAGAGTTGACATGTTTGATTTTGCACGATTTGCAAGCCAATGGCAGTAAAGTCCACGTTTTCAGGGATTTTAATAAAAACAAACGGTTCTCCTTAAAGGCGAACCGTTTGTAAAAATTCATTTTGTTTGTTATGATAGTTAAAGTGGGTAGAAACGAACCTGGATAACATATGCACCGGTGCTGTCAATATTCCACAGGTAACCAACAAAGTCAGCAATATTAAATATCCACTCATTCTCATAGGATCTGCATTCAGCGGTGATAGGCAGATAAGGAACACTGTTTACATCGACCAATGGGCATATGATGTTACCCGGATCGCAAGGATCTATAACACCAACATCTGTTAACAGATCACATCGTTCATATATACCATCGTCTCCATCATCTATACAGCAAAGGCCAAGTGCCGAACAAAGATATTCCTCAAATTCATCTAAACAATAAAGATTGGCGTCGGCTTGCACGTAACATACCTCGCCGGTCCATTCAAAAAGTGCTGTTACATTAGTAGCTTTTTGAACACCTTTGCCCTTTGTCGATGTATCGGTGCTTGTCCGGAAAATAACCTCTCCTGACGAATTGAATTTTGAAACACCCTGCCGATCGACCAAACCAAGAAGGATAAGATCATTACCGGCTTCATCCTCAACATAGACTAGTTCCCCGGCAATCGATACGTTGGGGTCACCATCCTCGGCAGGTTTGCCGGTAATTCGGGCATACACGGCATAGCCGTTGTTATTAGCAGGCAGACGTAGAATGGCACCGTCTCCTTTGTTAGAACCATAGTCAGGAAAACACTCACTACACCAGTCGGTAACCTGCAAGTCCGTTATGCCTTGAGCACCTTTTGGTCCCTTTTTCCCGGATTCCATAAGAATTGTAATTGGGGCATTGTCTTGAACTCGCGGAATAAAAATTACATTACCAAATATTTGCTGACCAGGATTACAAGGATCATATTCCGGTGCAGGACATGTAAAGTTGTCTTTTTTAGCGATTATATTGAGGTTGAAATGTTCACCGCTGGGGAATCCATTGCCAAATGGAATGTCATTGTTATCTACCGGCTTCTTTGCGTTTGCCGGAGATACAAAAGCCAATAGTGTCATTGCGATCAAGGTTACTATAATTGTGTGTTTCATTTTTAGATTCCTTTCTCTTTGTTTGGTATTTATTTTGTTAAATCCATTTATTTTAGTATCGTTTGTATAATGCAAAAAACATGATTTTACGACCCAAAAAACCACCCTCTCTAACCTTTTAGGCTATGCCTTTTTAGGTGTAACTTGTCATCGATGTTTTGTGCAATATGTGGCAAAAACTGTTACTATCACTAAGTAGTACTGGGTACAATTTCATACCAACCAACTCACCAGCCTTGTGTTATAAAAAATCCAAAAAAGCAGGCGGATACAAAAAGAACCCGCCTACTCCTGTTTAACGAAACCAAAATTTCTTGCCAGTCCTGTGTTATTGAAAACCTATTAAATATTTTACTTTTTCGTCTTGATCAGGATTATTCTTCTTCCGGGTCAAATGCCTCAACACATATTTCAGGAGTGTGGGCACTTAGTTGGAAACCAGTCCCTTCAACATCAATGAATTTCACGACGGCTCCGGAATTTAAGCAATGCATACCCGTCTCAGTGTACTCGTTCTTGGGGCTCGACTTCTTGCCTTGTCCTGGATTGATATCGGTCGAAATTTCAATTATAAGCTCGGCATCATTAGCATCGTTAAGAGTTCCAATAGCCCACGTTAAAAATTGTTTCTCTGTTTTACCTTTCGTCTTTGAGTCATCTACTGCTCCTACGGAGACACTATTGACATCATCAAGCTCAAGGTCGCCGCCCAGGCGGTCTTTAACTACAACATCTCCCATAACGTTTACATCATCACTTGCGATATTTTCAACCGCTATTCGTAACCACCAGTGAATATCGGTATGTATTGGTACATTGGTTGCTGTAGCGCCGGGAATATCGGTTCCGCTCCAATCGTTAATCTCTTTTACAAAACCTTCATAAGGATAAAGGGTTATCGATTCGGAGTCATTTGAATCCTCTATACCGTATTCATCAATAACACGAGCGAAGTTGATAAGGTCAATGTCACTTGCTTCTACTTCCACAACTTGAACATCAAAGACAACTTGGTGTAAGCCGGTATTAACATCTGTTGAAATACTGTTAAGTAATACAGTAGGAACAATCACTTGGCCATCAACTTCAAATGTCCCTGGAATAAGTTTGAGATTGGCGGGCAGCAAGTCTTCTACTGTTACATCATTTACGTCTGTGTTATTTACATCGAGAGTTATTGTTATTGTATCGCCCAGGTCAGCATCGCCGGGCATTGTCTTATTGATGCTTGCTTCAGCAGACCCTGCAAAAACAAGCCCCAAAACCAAAAACAGCAAAAATCCTTTTATGCTTTTCATTTTCTGACTCCTAAATTAATTACAACTTCCGACTATTTGGTTTTATCAATCACTTAATAACAATCGTGATCCTTCGCAAGCTGACATTTTCCTCCTTTCTTTTTTTTTGTTTTTATTTTGTAAAATCCGTTTATTTTGTTGTTGCATTTAAGTGCAACAAGCTTTATTTTGCAAAAAAAATCTCCTCCTTATAATCCTTCGGACTATACCTTTTAGATATAAACGTGTCATTGATGTTTTGGGGGGAATTAAAAGGGACACGGCACTTTTTTTCGTCGTCTGCCACCCGTCCCCGCGATACGCTTCACGCATCACGCAATACGACATACGAGTCACGAGCATCAAGCATCGATTCGCCTTCGGCTCAACTTTTCACTTTACATTTAACCGCTTTTGTGATATAATATATGCCAAATTGGTATAACGTGGAGAAAAGTAAGATTTTGAATTCAGTGCCTAAGATTTTAATTCAAAAAGGCAGTCCCTATCCCCAATGCCCTTTGCTGGCCCCCAAACCCAATCCCCTATCCCCTATAAACGCCAGCCAACGTACTTGCCCCGATGCAGAAATCAACGAGGAATACCGGCCAGCCGGCAAACCTTTTTATGCGAAACAAACCCAATTTGCTACATACTCAAATGAACGTAACCTCAATTAAAATAAGGAATTATGAAGAAAAACAACTCCGCGAACGCGAAAAAAACAAACCCAATCAAAGCCAATCAAACCCAATTTCCGCCTACTGTCTCAGGCCAGAGGCCTACCCTGAGCGGTTCAGCCTAACGTTTTTTTGGTTTTTTGGATTTGATTACTACCGGGAAGGTCACATCGTCGGTGATTTCGCCGATTTGGTAATGGCAATCAACCAACAATTCCGGGACTATCGGCTTAGGTTTTCGATACTTGTCTACCGGCCTTTTGATTTTAACCAGCGGGGTTATTCTAAACTCAGCATTTATGGTGCCGGCTTTTGTGGGAATCACGATGGTCTTCGGTTCCGGCAATATGTAGTTACCAGCCTGGGAGCGGAACTTGAATGTTATTTTACCCGGTTTTTTTAACGCGGGCGTCGCTAATTTATAGGTGACAGTAAACGGCTGATTCTTTTGCGCCTTTTGGGGCGGCGGTGTATTCAATGCCGCTCGCAAATTCTGGTAGAACCTGGCCGCCTCAGCAGGCACTGCTGTGTCGCGATATTTGCGGTTCAGTTTGCCCCATGTTTTGGCAAGTTCCAGATGGTCGATTACATTACCGTCGATATCTATAACGTCCAAAGTAAGTTTGTTACCATCGATATTGAACAGGCAGAAATGCCTTATCGCTTTCGCATCGGCGTGGTAGAAGCAACGCTCGACATCATAAACTTCGGCTCCGCCGCCGCCGGAAGTGATGTAAGTTACAAAACTACCCTTAGTGTCTCTCGGCGGTGCAATAGGTCGAAACCGCTCGTAGATATGGGAGTGACCAGTAACTACAAAATCGGCGCCGACTTTTGCCAGAACGCTAAGGGCGTTCGGGTCCGCCCATCGTGACCAGTGGCCGCCGAAATTAAGGCTCGGTTTGTGATAGCTTACGAATTTCCAAATAGCTTTGCTATTGCGCATATCATCAGCTATCAGGTTCAAACCCTGTTCATCGGTTCGGCCTTCTGTTACGTTATCGAGGCAATAATAGTGCACCGGGCCGTAATCGAAACCAAAATCATTGCCCTGGCCCGGCGGGATGAGAAGTTGTTCAAAGTAATTTTGCTTGCTTTTATCGTGGTTACCCTTGGCAGGATAAATCGGGACCGATTCGGCCAGGCCCTTCAAAGGGTCAAAAAACTGCTGTCCCCATTGTTCGTACTTGTGGCCGCGAGTTACAAGGTCGCCGGAATTAACTACGAAATCGACTTTGGCCTTGATAATTTGCTCGACTATCGCACGATGCTTATCCGGGTGTGTGCGATTGTCGCCGTAGACAGCGAATCTCACCTTGTCGGTTCTGGCTGGTGTGGTGCGAAATTTGTAATTGCCGCTTTTCTGTCGCGGCCCTGCGACGTTGTAAGTATAGCTTCGCCCGGCTTTCAGTCCCGGAATCCAGAGCTTATGGATAAAAACGGTTTTTATGATATCGGGTTCGCCTTTTTCTTTTATTTCGTATTCAACCGGTTGCGACTGAGTAATAATCTGGTTCTCAAGTTTGTCTCCAATGCCATAACAGACTTTTCCCTCGCCGGCGATGTCGGTCTCCCATACCAAAGCGACCTTATCTTTCGAGGCACTCAGCAGTAACGGGCCTTTGGTTATCCCGGCGAAGGTGCTCTGTGCCGTAAAGAATAGAATAAAGCTTAAAATCAGGAATCGGCTTGTGTAGGCGGATATTCGCGATGTTTTGTGTAACTTGATAATATGCATAGTCCAGGCTCTCTATTTAACGATCACTTAAGTATTGCATTATAAATAAATAGAAGCCCGAATACAAGCAATACCATCGAGCAAATTAACTGGACGATTTTGCCGCTGCGCGGCCCAAATAAAGCTGAACCTTTGAAGCTCGCCCACGACAGGGCGGTAAGCCAGATAAGGTCACACAGCCAGTGAACGATAACAAACAAGACAAAGGCCCATATACCTAATCGGCTGGCGGTTGTCGCAAGAGCAAGTCCGATGGTGGCCCACCATAACAGAAAATAAGGATTGCACCCTGAAAGAACTACTCCGGTCAGGAACGGTGTGGCTTTGGTCGGCCTGCTCTGTGAATTACCGGCTGTCTTCAAACTCCTGAGCATTCCGATAGCCATTACCAGCAGCAGTATACCGCCGGCCAGGCTGATTACCATCTGGGCTTTGTTTGACTCGAATATTCGGCCCGCACCGAGAACAATCGCAAGCATCAGTGGAAATTCGACAACAGCATGCCCGAGGGCCATTAAAGCACCGGCATATCGGGTTCGCGTGCCGGCGGCAATGGCGGCGGCGGTCATCGGCCCCGGCGCCAACACGCCCGAGCACGATATTAAGACTACCTGCAACATGAAAAGCAATAAAGCCATTTATTCGCCAATGATTTTTACGAGCACTCTTTTTTTTCGCTTGCCGTCGAACTCACCGTAGAAAATCTGCTCCCACGGCCCGAAATCAAGCTGGCCTCCGGTGACAGCCACAACTACTTCTCTGCCCATTATGCTTCGTTTCAGATGGGCGTCGGCGTTGTCTTCGAAGCCGTTATGGCGGTATTGTGAGTATGGTTTTTCGGGGGCGAGTTTTTCCAGCCAGACCTCGAAATCGTGGTGCAGGCCCGATTCATCGTCGTTGATAAAAACACTGGCTGTAATGTGCATCGCATTGCAAAGGACAAAGCCTTCTTTGATACCGCTCTCTGCCAGGCACTGCTCGACCTGCGGCGTGATATTAAGAAATTCGCGCCTGTGCTTTATATTAAACCAAAGCTCTTTTCTGTAACTTTTCATATTATGCTTCTCCCAATTATTTTAACGCCGGAGCCCAGGAGTTTCCGGTAGACTTCTTCGATGGTATCGACCATTGTATCCGGTGCGAATTTTTCCTTTACAGATTCGCGGCCCGCTTTGCCGAGCGAGTCCCGCAGGTTTTTATCCGCTATCAGTGTCGCACAGGCGGCGGTCAATTGCTCGACGTTTTTCGGCTCGATAAGTCGGCCGGTAGTTTCGTTTACTACCTCCCTTGCTCCGTCAACATCAAATGATACAGCCGGCTTGGCGCACAGCATTGCCTGCGGCAGCGTCCGTGCCAGGCCCTCCCTCAGCGAGCAGTGAACGAGTATATCCGAGGATTGTATGGCAAGCGGAATTTGGCTGGGCGGCAAAAGGCCGGTAAATTTTATTCTTTCACCGAGCCCTGATTCCCAGACCTGTTTTTTATAATGGCCCGCGAGATTGCCGTCACCGACAAACAGCCAATATACCTTATCGTACCAGCCGGAGAGCTTTTTGGCGGATTCAATAATGTAATCGTGACCTTTGAGCATAAACAGCCGAGCGATGGTGACAAGAACAACAGCGTCTTCTGGAATTTCGTATTTGTAGCGAAAATCGATTTTCTGTTCTTCGGTAATCGGCTGCAGGAATTGGTCTTCTTCGATGGCTGAATACGCGGTGCAAAATTGGTCCGGGTGACCGATACCTGCGGCGGTAGCTTGGGCGGTCATCGCGTCGGCCACACTGATAAAAAAGTCGGTTCGTTTAGCGGCTGATTTCTCAACAGCAATATAAAAATTATTGAGCCAGTCGCTTTGATACGGGTGAAAGGCAAGGCCGTGTATTGTGTGTACGATTGCGGGGCGTTTTCCTCCTGGAGAGTTTTTCTTCAAACTGTAGGCCGCAAACCTACCCAGGATACCTGCCTTGGCCGAATGGGTATGAACGATGTCGGGCTGTAATTGCCGAAGGAGTTCTTTAATTTGTCGGTAGCCTGGCCAATCCTTCAAGGGGTTGATGGCCCGAATCATGTTGTCAACGGTTATTACTTTGTAGGGCTGGTCTTTTGTCTGGTTGAATAATTCGCCTTCCGGGCCTATGGCAGGGCCGGTGATGAGGGTGACATCGTGGCCGCGCCGGGCCAGGAGTTTGCAGGTAATCAGGGTATTTTCCTGTGCCCCGCCAAGTATCAGCCGCGTTATTATATGAACGATTTTCAATATTTAATCCACATCAAACACAGTCCCTGTGCCGGCGCGATTGGTCCGGCGGCTGTTCGGTCTTTGGCGTCAATAATCTCGGCAATCCTGTCCGGCTGCCAGCGGCGCCGGCCCACTTCGGTTAAAGTGCCAACGATATTCCTTACCATATTATACAAAAAGCCGTCACCTTCGGCATCTATATAAATCCAGTCGCCTTCGGCAGTAACATCGCATCTAAAAATCGTCCGTACCGAACTTTCGCGCTGGTCGGCTGCGGCGGCGAAGGATTTGAAATCCTTTTTACCCAAAAGTCTTTTCGCGGCTTCTGCCATGGCAGCAGTATCAAGCTCTATCGGCAGATGCCAGCAGTGTTTTATTTGCAGAACGGGTCTGACCTGGCTGGTGCAAATTGTATAGCGGTATAATTTGCTTTTGACCTCGCCGATTATGTCAAAACCGGCAGGGACTTCCACAGCCTGGGCAATTGTGATATCGGCGCCGAGCCTGTCGTTGATGGCACGGGCCAGATTTTCTGTGGGAATTGGCGAATCCAGTTCTATCAGGCCGACCTGGCCGAGCGCACTTACGCCGGCATCGGTCCTGCTGGCGCCGGTTACTCTGGCTTGGCATCCAACAAGGCCCGCAATAGCTTCGGAAATCGTGCCCTGGATGGTTTTGTGTCCGGGCTGGATTTGCCAGCCGTGATAGTCACTGCCGTCGTAACAGATAGTCAGCTTTATATTGCGAACTGCCATGGGCCAGATTAAAGTAGTTTTTCGGCAATTTGAACAGCATTTAATGCTGCGCCTTTTCGCAACTGGTCGCCTGCAACCCAGATATTTATGCCTCGATTGTCCGGGATAGAATCGTCTTGACGAATCCTGCCGACAAAAATATCGTCCTTGTCGGTGGCGTCGATAGGCATTGGGAATCGGTTGTTTTGGCGGTCGTCCATAACCGAAACACCAGGCGCGGTGCTCAACAGGTCTTTTACCTCGTCGGACGTGATGGGGTCTGCAAACTCAAGGTTGATACTCTCGCAATGCGCCCTGTAAACCGGAATACGGACACAGGTACAGGTGATGGCGATTTCCGGGCAGTCGAATATCTTTTGAGTCTCTTTGACCATCTTCGTTTCTTCTGCATTATATCCATCAGGGCCAAGGGCGGAGTTATGGTTGAAGACGTTAAATGCTATCTGGTATGGAAAAGCTTCGCAGGTGGGCTCTTCGCCTGCGAGAATTTGCTTCGTTTGGTTTTCCAATTCGAGCATCGCCGAGTAGCCTGCACCGCTGGCGGCCTGATAGGTGCTGATGACCATTCTTTTGACAGGGTTGGCCTTGTGCAGCGGCCATACGGGCACGATAGCGATAATAGTCGAGCAGTTGGGATTCGCGATGATGCCGTTGTTTTCGCCAATCTTTTGCGGATTTATTTCAGGAATCACCAGGGGGACATCGGAGTCCATTCTAAAGGCAGAGGAATTATCGACAACGACCGCGCCTGCTTTGGCGGCGGCCGGTCCGAATTCCTTACTTCTATCTCCGCCGGCACTAAACAGGGCAATATCGATGCCTTCGAAGCTATTGGCGGTCAGTAGCTCGACGATATATTCTTTGCCCTTGAATTCAATAGTCTTGCCGGCCGACCTGCTGCTGGCGAGCATCTTCAGAGAATCAAAGGGAAAGTCCCGCTGCTCAAGGATTTTTAAGAATTCCTGTCCGACAGCGCCGGTCACACCTGCAATTGCCAGATTACAACCCATAATCACGCTCCAAAAAAAATTTTATACCTAAATCGAAAAGGCAGCTAATAAGTAGAGACTGCCCTGTCTGCTTCTTTAACTAAAATCAACCCGGAATTATAGCATTTTCGCGGCTGGAATGCAAGAGGTTCAAACTAATATAAATTATTTATTCTGCTGCTACTGCCGGCTTTCTTTGCCAGACCGCCGAGGCCACGGACGCTGTAATAATGCAGATAAAGACAAAAATCGCAGCCGGCATAGCTGTCCTGGGGCCAAAATGCTCCAGGGCCAGTGCCGTGTCCAGGCCGGCATTTTGCATACCTATTTCAATGGAAAGCGTTCGCTTCTGCCTTTGCTCCATCCTGAAAGCAGCCCCCACGCCGGCCCCTGCCGACATTCCATAAATATTCAAAATCACCGCAGCGGCCAGAAGTCAACCTTCATCAAGGCCCCTGCCAGGATAAAAGTAAGACCCGGTGTCAGTAACGGACTAAAGCAGCGTCGAGACGGTAGTCAGTGACACCGAATACGCGGTATCGGCCTTGGCGATATAACACATCACGTTGCTCGCCATCGCCCCCGGCGCCGAACCGGTCAAAATGAGCCCGACCGCAATTTCAGGCCCTAAGGACTGGTAAAGAAATTAGGTTTCGTTTTCAGCTGAGCGAGGACAAGGCTGGCAAGGAAGCAAAACGCAGGCCTACTGGTTGGTAGTCCGAGTTTTGCTGACACCGCCAGCCGAAGCCACAGCCAGCCAAAAATGGAAGATAATTTCTTTACAAGTCCTAAGCCAAATGCCTTTGCCAAAACAAATGCGCCTAACGGCATAATACTGAACTGCGCACAACAGCCTATCAAGACAATGACAGGATTTTTGGCTATTCGCTTGAAGTCGTCAACACACAAGGCAGCGCCGAGGCCGAACATCGTCAAAGCGAAGAACCACTTGTTGTAGTCTCTCAAAGCAACGAAAGGGCCCGGCCAGAAATAGGCTACACAGGCAAATATAACCACCCATATAGCGAAATACTTTGTATAGAAGGATAATATCTTTGTAAGCATACGCTGTAAGTCTAAGCATACTACTCCAGCCTGGTAATATATTTATTAAGTTGAGCACTTCGGCTAAAAAAGCACGTCCCAAGAAAAGGCCCTGCTAAAAGCAGGGCCAGGTGTTTATAGTATTGTGATTCGGCTGTTTATTTTTTCGGCAGTTTGAGCAGCACATACTGGCTGAACCGCCCGTTATATACAAGCAGTAATACTGAGCCTTCCTTGCATGCTTTTTTCATCGCTTTATCAAAATCCTTTGTGTTTTTGATGTTCTTTCGGTTAACCTGCTGAATCAATAACCCCG
>SDBV01007699.1_pt1 | contig 14687 bp, 15 predicted proteins | sample 2277081 | NCBI WGS metagenome assembly SDBV01 (sample SAMN10402039, study PRJNA504765) | marine sediment metagenome | isolation source: marine sediment core GS10_PC15, 223 cmbsf | place: Arctic Ocean: Southern Knipovich Ridge | collected 2010
GACTTTCGCGAGGCGCGTTACGCAGCGCTGGTGACGGGGCCGTCGGCGACCGCGGATATCGAGGGCGTGCTGATTCGCGGCGCGCAGGGTGTGCGCTCGCTGACCGTGGTGTGGCTCGCGCCGAGCGAAAAGATCAGCAGCAGGCCCGCGCTCACGGCGATGCGCTGGTCGGCCGGAATGCAATCGTTGACATACGAGGTCACCACGCCGTACAGCGAGAACACCACGCTGACGTACACATAGCCGAGCGCTTCGACCAGCGTGCCGCCGGGCAGCACGAACAGCAGCAGGCTGCAGGCCGCCGCAAGCGAGGTGATGGCCACGATGACGATGCGCCGGTCGAACAGGTCGGCAAGCCGCGCGACAGGCCATTGCGGCAGCAGCGCCGCCAGCAGGGCGAAGCCCATGAAGTGCGAGACATCGGTTACGGAATAGCCGAGGCGACGCATGAACACGGGCTGCAAGGTATAGAAGCCGCTATTCAGCAGGCCGGCGGCGAGACAACCGTACACACCGAGCGGCGCCCATTTGTAGACTGTGCTCAAACCCGAGAGTCCGCGCGCGAGGCGCGAACCGCTGCCGCCCGGCGACTCCGCGCGCGGCGGCGCTACCGGCGGTGCTGGCGCATTGCCAGCCAGCGCGACCGGTATCAACGAGGCCGAAAATAGCGCGCTGACCACGCTGAAGAGGGCGAAGCCGGCCGGATCGGCCAGGCTGATCAGGAACTGTCCGGTGCCGACACCCAGATAATTGGTGATCAGGTACGCGGAAAACACGCGCCCCCGCTGGGCATTGCTGGCTACCTGATGCAGCCAGCTTTCGACCACCGTGAAAATGCCGACGAGGCAAAAGCCCATCACAAAGCGCAACGCAACCCACGTCGCGGCCGAGCTCCACGCGGCATAACCGAGCGCGCAGCAGGCCGAAACTGCTGCAAACGTCACGAAGGCGCGATGATGTCCAACCCGTCCGATCAGGCCGCCGCCCCACAGCGCGCCGACCATGAAGCCGATGTAATACGCCGATTGCACCACCCCGACCACCAGCGACGGCGTTTGCTGCTGAATCAGCCGCAGCGAGATCAGGGTGCCGAGCAGCCCGTTTCCGGTGATGAGAATCGCATAGCCGAGCAGCAGGATGCCAGTCGCTTGCAGGCTGCTGACGGGCGTCGGGACGCCGGCGGGTTGGGCAGGGTGGACCGGCTGGGACGGCTCGGCTGCCGGTGCGGGCGGCTGCAGCGTGCCGCCAATCAGCGGTGCGACGGGCCGATTGACTGATTCGTTAAGCGTGAGCGTGCGCGCTTCGTCGAGCGCCGGGCCGTCGGGTCCGGCTGACGGCGCGGACGATAGACCGGCTGCCGTGTCGCGGGCCCAGGATTCGTTGGCCGGTTTCATGATGTGCGTCGGGTGCCGTGCATGGGGGGCAGTCTCTGGACTGTAGTTGCCGCGCGTCGCCAGCGCCCGGCAGCAATACGACACGGCCTTGCGAAGAAGCGACTTCCGGTTGCGGGGCCGGGGACGGCGGCGCAACCGGCGCGCAACACATGTTGGCTCAACTCGGGTGCGCGATGCAATTGCTGCAATTTACACAATTGATGCGGTCGTGGGGCGGGAATGTGCGTTGATGGGCGGGGACACTTTGAACAGCGTCGTTCGGGCGTGCAATCGCCCGGCTACAATGGGGTCCTCCTGAATCCGCCACACTCGATCGCGAATGACTCGAAAGCGGAGGTTGACCAGATTCGACCCCCGGAAGGTGAATATGATTTCCTTCGATGCAGGAACCCACCGCTTCAACCTGAGGGCCGCCGCAGTGGTTCTGCACGGCGATCACGTGCTGCTGCACCAATGCGACGGCGACGATTACTGGAGTCTCCCCGGTGGACGGGTCGAGCCTGGGGAAGTTGCGGCGCAGACGGTGGTCCGTGAAATGGCAGAAGAGGTCGGCGCGTCGGTTGTCGTCGAGAGAATGCTGTGGATCGTGGAGAATTTCTTTTGCCACGACGGCCGGCAAAATCATGAGGTCGGTATGTACTTTGCCGCCACCTTGGCACCGGGATCGCCGCTTCTTGACCTGTCTCGCCAGCACCGTGGTGTTGAACAAAGTCGGGGACTCACCTTTGCCTGGTTCCGGCGTGACGGATTGCGGGATCTTGACGTGAGGCCACGTTTTCTTGGTCAGCAACTCATGGACGAACCCACTGGACTCAAGCATATCGTCCAGCACAATCCGGACGCTGAAGCCTTGAAGTAATGAACTGAGCAGGCGGCGAGCTCCGTTCGCGCTTTTCGAAGCGCTTACGACTTCGCGCAAGAGCCTCGTCGAAAAGCTGGCATGCGCTCGCGCAAGCACCTTTCGGATTGCCCCAGTTTGTGACGGAATATTCCGCCGGCATGCCTGCGAGTCCGCTTGGCGGCGTGCCTTCAACGTACTGCGCCGCCTGACGCAGCACTTCAACTGGCCGCACCCGATTACCACTGGTTACGATACAGCCAGCGTGACTCTTCGTTGTCACGCTTTCGCCGATATACTCGAACGAGATTCCTGTCTCAGGCAACTTTGGACGTTGCCACATGGTCCGGGCACTTGGTTGAATCGAACGATAAGCTATGAAGAAGGAATATCGGTTTGCTAGCGCATCAAGGTGGTTTGCAACTTTAGGCTGCATTGCATTCGTCAACGCAGCGCATGCGCAGGAACTGTCGGTGCTCGGCGGATGGCTGCGTGCCGATCGCCCCGGAGAATCGGCCTACTCATGGGGCTTCACCTATCTGCAGGCGCTCGACGAATACGATGGCCTGAGCTATTCGTGGCTCAACGAGGGCCACGTTCAGGACAATCATCGCGACGGCTTCGCCCTGCAATACTGGCGGCGCGCCTTGTTTTTCGACCGTCGGCTCGCACTTGCAGCGGGCGTGGGGGGCTATTACTACTTTGACACGGTCGCCTCCGCCAACGGCAGGCGGTATGTCGACAGCCATGGTCTGGGGCCGATCTTCAGTCTGTCGGCAACCTGGTTCACCAGCGAGCGCCTGTTTTACCAGTTACGTCTCAACGAAATTATCGTGCCGCGTAGCTATAACACCTTCAGTGCGATGTTCGGTATCGGATACGAACTCGATGCGCCGAAGGGCAGCGGCGCGCTCTCCGGCGGCACGAGCGACAGTGCGTCGAGCGGCAACGAGATTACCGCGATGGCCGGCTGGACCGAAGTCAACAGCCTCAGCTCGCCTGGTGCATTTGCGTATGGCTTCGAATACCGCCACGGCTTTGGGCGGTATATCGACGCAACGGTTAGCTGGATCAACGAAGGCCATACGCAACTCGACACCCGCTCTGGGGCGGCAGCGCAAGTGTGGCTGCGGCGCAGTTTCTTCGATGACCGGCTGAGCCTCGGTGTGGGCGCCGGACCTTATTACGCGCTCGATACGCACCGCATCAGGGGCGGCACGGATACCGGCGGAAGGGTCTCGGTGCTGCTGACGATGTCGGCCGCCTATAACGTCACCAGGCATTGGTACGTGCGGGCGTCGTGGAATCGCGTGATGACCAGCTATGACAAGGACAGCGATATCTATCTGGGCGGTATCGGCTATCGCTTTTAGACTGCGTGTCGCAAGAGGGACGCGCAGCCCTTGCACGTGACTCTCGTTTCGTCGGCTGCGATGCATATCCGGCCGTCCGCGAATTCATCGGCCTTCCATTTTGTCGCAATACAACCGACGTATGGCGATACTTTCTCGCGCCGCGGTGCGACCATGGTACGGGACCGGGCATTTCCCGGAACGCTCACCCTGAGTGATTTCATGCGGATGACGGCACACGGCGGCTAAAGAATGTCACTGCGGCGCGCGCTCAAGCAACCGTTGTTGAATGCAGTTGCGAGGCTGCCGGATAGCGTGCAGCGAGCCATGTTTGCGCCGCAGATACGCCGGGTATGTACTCGCGTGCCGCTGTTGCGCGCGGTCTACTCGGGGTGCCTGCGCCGTCATCCGATCGACTTGCAATATGGCACGCAGACGAGCGGCCTTGTGGATACGTCGACGCTGCAGCGCGATGAGCGCCTCGCCGGCCAGTTACGTCCTTATATGGGCTCGCAGCCGACTATCATCCGCCGCGCGCTGGACACGTTGGGCGATATCAGCGGCTATACGTTCATTGACATTGGGTGCGGAAAAGGCCGGCCGCTGATCATTGCCTCCGAATATCCTTTCGCCCGGGTTGTCGGTTGCGACATCAGCGCGGATCTCGTGAAGACGGCCAATGCGAACGCGGCCGTCCTGGCGCGGCGCTTTCCGCAGCGTCCGCCGATTCGCGCAGTTCATGCCAACGTCGCTGACCTGGCTGTGCCATCGGGCAATGTGGTTGTGTTCATGTTCAATCCGTTCGGCCCTGAACTGATGACGACGCTGCTTTGCAAGCTTGAAGCGGGCCTTGCGAGCGGTGCAATCGCGCATCTGTTCGTCGTCTATGACAATCCGGTATGCGGCGATGTGCTGGACGGCTCAGCGTATCTGAAACGCTGGTTTGCCGGGATGTTTGCATACGATCACCACGAACTCGGCTTTGGACCGGAGTCCGAGGAAGCGGTCGTGATCTGGCAAAGCCTGCGCGGCGCGCGGCCCGATCTGTTCGCGGAGCGCAATCGTCCCATTGCGGCAAAAGACCTGCTTATCGCAGTCGTCGAATGACGGGGTAGCCTCAAACCGCGGTGCATAGCCGGCGCAGCCGATGCAGATGCTGGCGCGCAGACTATCGGCAGTCCCCGAAGAGACATTGATAAGCGCCGCCAATCGCGTCGATTAACGATAAGCATTTCACGGCCGCGCACATAGTATGTGAATATCGATTCCGAAAAAACGATAGAAGGAATCGGGGAAATGACTGTGCTGCGAAACGTCCGTACCGGCACTCGTGTCGCCAGCGGTTTTGCGCTCGTGCTGCTGGTTCTTATCGCGCTGACTCTGGTGGAGCAGGCGGCAGCCGCCGCCGATACGCTGAAAGAGCAGGCGCACGCGCTGCATGGCGCAGTCGCGGTGTTTCGTGTCGACGACGCAGCCAATGGCGAGATCCGCAGAGCCGCGTGATTGCCGCAGTCATGAAGTTCTCATTGACGGCACACCCGGCCTACCTCGTTGATGGCAATGCGTCGCAACCGGTTGAGCTTGCCGGGATGAAAAACTACTTGCGTAACTGGAACCAGTATGAAGCGTGAACAACAGTCCTTTGCTCCTTCTGAATACGACGTGCCGGATCAGACGAGCCATGCACCAGAGATTCTTAAAACGCTGCTCGGTAAGGCCGATGTGGCGATCAACGGCGGCCGTAGCTGCGACATTCGAGTCTTCGATCCGGAGGTCTACAAACGCGTATTTTCGAGCTGGTCGCTTGGCCTTGGCGAGTCATACATGGATGGCCAGTGGGACTGTGAGCAACTCGATGAACTGTTCACGAGGCTGCTGCGCACGGATATTGATTCAGCCGCGGTGGGAATGGCGAAGGTTCGACTGGGTTTCGCGCATCTGCGTCACCGCCTCTTCAATCTGCAATCGCCTGATCGCGCGTTCCAGGTGGGCGAGCAACATTACGACGTGGGCAATGATGTATTCGAGGCCATGCTGGATAGCCGCATGATCTATTCCTGCGGCTACTGGGAGCACGCGACGGATCTGGAACAGGCGCAGTTCGACAAGCTTGACATGATCTGCCGAAAGCTGAAACTCCGCGCAGGAGAGACGCTACTTGATATAGGCTGCGGCTGGGGTGGACTCGCCAGGTTTGCCGCTGAACGATATGGAGTACACGTTACCGGCGTCACTGTTTCGAAAGAGCAACTGGCGCTGGCTCAGGAGCGTTGCAAAGGACTACCGGTCAGGCTGATTCTTCAGGACTATCGCGATCTGCAAGGGCGCTTTGACAAGATCGTCTCGGTGGGTATGTTCGAGCATGTGGGGCCCAGGAATTACACGACCTATTTCGATACCGTCAGACGCCTGCTGGCGCCCGAAGGTCTGTTCCTGCTGCATTCAATCGGCCTCGCCTCGACCAGCCAGGGAACGGACCCCTGGATCGACAGGTACATTTTCCCAAATGGCAAGCTTCCTTCGGCAAGAGAAATTGCGGACGCTGTCGAAGGCCGTTTCATCATTGAGGACTGGCATAACTTCGGCCCGGACTACGACCGGACCCTGATGGCGTGGTGGGATCGCTTCAACCAGGCGTGGCCACGTCTCCAGTCGCGCTATAACAAGCGCTTCTATCTCATGTGGAAATACTATCTGCATTGTTGCGCGGGCTTTTTTCGGTCGCGACAGGGACAGCTCTGGCAACTGGTGCTCACTCATGCTGGACGCGCGCAAACGTATCGGTCCATCCGGTAGTTTGAAATAACCTCTTGATGCACGCCTGCGCCGGCACCGTATCAGCATCACTCCAGCAAGACAGCCCGCCGTCTTCGATACCCGGCGGGTGTGATTCCCACATGCCTGGCAAACGTCTGCTTCAACGTATCGGCGTTGGTGAAGCCATACTTTGCGACGAGCCTCGGATTCGAATCGGGCGGGACGGCACAATCCGCGATTTCCGGGTTATGGCAGTCCACAACGTAAATTGGCAGGATTTGCAGTGATACTTCTATTGAAGACGCCTATTGGATTCCGGAGAATCAAGGCTGTTTTCTATGGAGGTTGACCATGACTGTGAACGTTTCAGGCATCACCATTCCCGATAGCCAACTGGCCCGCGAGATCACGGAGCTTGTCCGTGATACGGAGTCCGATCTGCTGTTCCATCACTCCAGCCGGGTGTACTACTTCGGCGCTCTGGCAGGCCAGCACCGCGGGCTCAAGTACGATCCTGAGTTGCTCTATTGCGGCTGCATGTTCCACGACATGGGGCTCACGTACAAGCACAGCAGCGAGTGCGAGCGATTCGAGGTGGACGGCGCCAATGCGGCCCGCGATTTCCTGAAGAGCAAGGGTATTGCCCAGCAGGATATCGACGTAGTGTGGACTTCCATTGCGCTGCATACGACGCCGGGCATCCCGCAGCATATGCATCCCGTGATCGCACTCGTCACAGCGGGCGTCGAGATGGATGTTCTGGGTCTCACGTATCCGCAATACAGCGACATCGAGCGCAATGCTGTCGTCCATGCGCATCCGCGCACGCCGAATTTCAAGGAAGACATCATTCAGGCGTTCTACGACGGGATCCAGCACAAGCCGGAAACGACCTTCGGTAACGTCAAGGCCGACGTGCTCGCCGACAAGGAACCGCATTTTCACGCCGGGAATTTCTGCAGCGTGATCCGCTGCTCCGAGTGGGCCGGTTGACGGTTAAAAGCCGGTCGCTCATCGCAGAATCCCCAAGGCTGAGCGGGGATTGTGTTCGCAATATGTTTCCCACTATCAGGTGTATTTAGGAGAGCTATCATGAGTGAGAAGTCGGTTGATCGTAAACTGACCCAGGCGAACGGTGCGCCGGTCAGCGATAACGTCAACATTCAGACCGCCGGTCCGCGCGGGCCCGCGCTTCTGCAGGACGTATGGCTGATCGAAAAGCTCGCGCACTTCGATCGCGAGGTGATCCCGGAGCGGCGCATGCATGCAAAGGGGGCTGGGGCGCACGGCACGTTCACCGTGACGCACGACATCACGAAATACACGAAGGCGAAAATCTTCTCGCAGATCGGCAAGCAGACGCCGATGTTTGCACGATTCTCGACTGTGGCCGGGGAGCGAGGTGCGGCGGACGCCGAGCGCGATATTCGTGGATTCGCGTTGAAGTTCTATACCGAAGAAGGAAACTGGGATCTGGTCGGAAACAACACGCCTGTGTTCTTCTTCCGCGATCCACTGCGTTTCCCCGATCTCAATCACGCTATCAAACGGGACCCGCGCACGGGGATGCGTAGCGCGGAAAGCAACTGGGATTTCTGGTCGCTGCTTCCCGAAGCGTTGCATCAGGTGACGATCGTGATGAGCGAACGGGGGATTCCGCGTTCGTTTCGTCACATGCACGGCTTCGGCAGCCATACGTTCAGCATGCTGAATGCTACCAATGAGCGGACCTGGGTGAAGTTTCACTTCCGCACGCAGCAGGGTATCGAAAATCTGAGCGACGCCCAGGCCGAAACGCAAATAGCAAAGGACCGCGAAACGCATCAGCGCGATCTGTTCGACAGCATCGAGCGCGGCGATTTCCCACGCTGGACACTGTTCATCCAGGTGATGACGGACGCCCAGGCCAAGGCATTCCGTTTCAATCCGTTCGATTTGACCAAGGTGTGGCCGAAGGCCGAGTTCCCGTTGATCGAAGCCGGCTATTTCGAGTTGAACCGTAATCCCGGCAACTTCTTCGCCGAGACCGAGCAGGCGGCGTTCACGCCCGCGAACATCGTTCCGGGTATTGGGTATTCTCCGGACAAGATGCTGCAGGCCCGTCTGTTTTCGTATGGCGATGCGCAGCGCTATCGTCTCGGCGTGAACTTCAATCACATTCCGGTGAATGCGCCACAGTGCCCGTTTCACAGCTATCACCGCGATGGCGCGATGCGAGCCGACGGGAATCTCGGCGGCACGCCGTCATACTGGCCTAACAGCAAGGGAGTCTGGACGGACCAGCCGCTGCTCAACGAGCCGCCGCTCGAACTGGATGGCGCGGCCGCGCACTGGGACCATCGGATCGACGACGACCACTATCAGCAGCCGGGCGATCTGTTCCGCAAGATGAATACCGTACAGCGGCAGATATTGTTCGACAACACCGCGCGACAGATCGCTGGGGTCTCGAAATCGATTCAGCAGCGTCACATCGACAACTGCACGAGGGCCGATCCGCAGTACGGCGCGGGTATTGTCGCGGCGCTGGTTCGGCTCGGCGCAGGACTTTAATTCAGAACCGGTAGTCAGGATACGGGCGCTGGCGGAGAATTACGGATTCGCCAGCATTCATCATATCTGTGCGATGTCGTGCACAGATAATTTGTCATGCTAAATATTTAAACCCTTCCGTTGGATCGGACTTATGCATGACCTTCCGGAAGGGGAGGCAGGCGAGGCTTACAGCACGCTACGGTCGCGTTATACGCGAGCGTAGTTGGCCGAGGCAAAATTCCAGTTCAGATGCTGCGATATTGTGGCGGCAAGATAATCAGGGCGCCGATTCTGGTAGTCGAGATAGTAGGCGTGTTCCCACACGTCGACCGTTAGCAGCGGCAACTGGCCGCTATGTGTATAAGGCGTTTCCCCGTTGCTGGTTTTGGCGACCGCCAACTCCCCATGATCCACAACCAGCCAGCCCCAGCCGCTGCCAAACTGCGACGCCGCCGTGGTTGCCAGTTGCTTCGACAATGCCTCGACGGAGCCAAACTTGGCTACGATCGCCGCTTGCAGGCGCTCGTCCGGGGCGGTTTTCGTCGGGCTCAGCGACTTCCAGTAGAAGTTGTGGTTCCAGGCCTGGGCGGCATTGTTGAACACGTCTTCAAGGTCGGCCCGGCCATGCGATTCGAGGACGATTTCCTCGAGCGACAGCGAACCCAGCGGCGTCCCATCCACCAGCTTGTGCAGATTCTCGAAGTAGGCCCGGTGATGCTTGCCGTAGTGAAAACTGAGTGTGCGGGCCGAGATCGCCGGCTCCAATGCATTCTGTTCGAAAGGCAGGTCGGGCAGCGTAAGAGGAGAGGAACCGAGGTAAGAAAGGATGGTAGCGTTGTCCAACCGGCCGGCATTCGAGGCGGTACCGGTGGCAGCAATGCCGAGCTTTGACATCACAAGTGCGACGGAACCTATCGAACCCGCGGTGAGCAGTTGACGCCGGGAGAGTAAAGGCTGTGTCATGGTCGTTTATCAGTTGTTGATCGGAGGGCGCTCATTTGTCGTACGGCCCGCCCGGTAAACGCATGGCCTTGCCAGGTTATTCCATGCAAATCCAAATATTGGTATTGCCGTGTCCGTCGTGGAGTGAAGCGCCGGGGAGTGGTTATTCCTTCGGATCGTAATGGCGGCAGTGGCTGTCTGTAAGTATCGGCATGGGCGCTTGGTGCTGACCGCTACTCCTGCCTCTTCGAGGTGCGGCAGCACGTTGCAGGGTCCGGCGTGGCGATGCGGCAGTGAAACTCCATGAAGGCCGCGAGTACGCCCGTGGGGTCCTCTACCTGCGGGTAATGGCCCACGTCCGGTAGCAGCACGGTATCGGGTTGCGGCACCAGCTCGCGAAAACGCCGCACCATATGCTCGCCGGAGACGGGGTCGACAGGGCCATTGATCAGACGCAACGGCACCTGGGCGGCCTGAAGGGCGCCCACCCAACGCTCGCGGTGAGCGCGGCGTTCCGCAATGTAGCCAAGAAGCCTGGGCGCTATGCGCTTGCCTCGTCCGTTCGAAAAGAGCTGCCAGAACTGATTCATCTCGACTGCGTCGGGCTTGCTCTTCTTGCCGAACAGGGCCGAGAAGCTGCGCGAGAAGTCGCGTTCGCTGAGCGCCGCCGCGATGAGTGGGCCGAGTGGAGTCAGCAATAGCTTCTGTGCGAGGCGGGCGCGGTGCGTCTCGGGGAACAGGCCGCCGTTGAGCAGGCAGACCGACTGCAGTTCGAGCGACGGGTCGCCGGCGGCACGGCGCTGCTCGTGCCGCGCCAGCAGTTCCTGCGCTACGGTGACGCCGTAATCATGGGCCAGTATGTGGCAACGAGTCACACCCTCTGCCAGCAGCAGGCTCTCGTGCAAGTCGGCCTGATCGAAGATCGAGTAAGGATAGGGGTCCGGTTTGTCGGACCAGCCGAAGCCGATCATGTCGAGAGCGATAACGCGCGAGAAGCGCTGGCACAGCGCTGGCCACAGCGCGTGCCAGTCCCAGGAGGCAGTGGGAAAGCCGTGGATGCAGATCAGCGTTTCCCCGCCGCCTGCCCCACTGGCTTGCCAGAAAATCTGATGGTTACGGTGGGAGAACCGCCGACCACCCGCTTGCCACGATTCAAATGTTGGAGGCGTCATGAGTCCGCTCATCATGGTCAGTTGTCCGCCTTCAAGCGTCGTATCCCGGGTTGACACGGTTTTTGAAAGAGTGGTGGCCTGTTCGTATGTTGTCATGCCTCGTCATTAGAAAGGCAGCTTGCCGCTGTAGACCTCGCGTAACATACGCAAGTCGCCGCGGTAGGACCACCATGGATGCTGGAATGTCGCGGGCCTGTTCTTTTCGAAGGCGAAGTGTCCAACCCAGGCCCAGGCATATCCCTGCACCATGGCGAGTGGGATCAGCCACCAGTGAACGCTAGCCAACGCGTAAGCAATCAGCAGTATCGACAGCGAGGTGCCGACAACGTGCAGGCGGCGGCTGGTGCGGTTTGTGTGCTCTCCGAGGTAGAAAGGGTAGAACTCTTCGAACGAGACGAAGCGGCGAGATTCGTGGATCGTGTTGTCCATTGCTTGAGCTCCGGTTGACGCCGCCATATGGCCGCAAATGGATGGTTCCAGAAAAGTGGACGAAACTCTGTCGAGTAAGCGACAGTTTCCGAGGGGAGGGGCGCCAGCCTGAAGAACGCGTGCAAAAAGAAGCGGAGCACGACAAAGCCCGGGGTAATGCGTGCCTGTTTCTCGACCTGCCCGCCGAATTGACGAAACGGCTTGCCGGCCTGTCTTGATCTGCGATATGGCACGGTAGTGATCTGCGATCCGGCAGCGTTGCCGAAGCTTGTGGAACGGCTTTCGGTGAGTCGTCCTTAAGCGTTGCAATGTCAATTCTGCTCTTACGAGAGCGAAGCACGATGACAGATTGACCAATACGTGTGGGACTAATCTAGAAGGGGAACAACACCATGAAAATGGACGCTTTTGCATTCGGTACAACAAACTGGGCGGAAGTCGAAAGAACAGAGCATCAAGGAGAGACCGGTACGGCCTATTGGCGTACGCGGTTTTTCGGTGAAGCGCCCAATCAGATCCGGGTGCGAATGGTCGAATACACCGCGGGCTACCTTGCCGACCATTGGTGCCAGAAAGGGCATGTCCTGTTCTGCATGGAAGGCGAACTGGAAACGACTCTCGAAGACGGACGGAAGTTTGTTCTGACCGCCGGCATGAGCTACCAGGTCGGCGACAATGCAGAGCCGCACCAGTCGTACACCAGGACAGGCGCTAGGCTCTTCATCGTTGACTGAACTGTTAATTTAAGCCAACCGGTTTGAGCCAACCAGCCTTCTTGTGACATCATTTGCCAGCGTCAACACTGGGAATGTTGCCGGATAATCCATTTCGCATCGCGAATCCGGTTGACACGCCAGGCGGCGCTTCGACGCATACGGAGTTGGAACCCCAACCTTCATCCGGTCATTCAATGTGAGGCAAAACCATGAAGTCGAGACTTGTCGTACCGTTTTTGATCGTATCGTTCCTTGGTACGCCCATTGCCGCGATGGCACAACAGCACAATGATGATCACGGCGGTGGCTATCCCGCGCATGGGCATGGCCGTGGACCGGCGCCGCACGAGGCTTCGATGGGTGGGCCAGGCGGTCCGGTTCCCCATAACGACTGGCACAAGGGCGAGCGGCTTCCGGCCGAATATCGTGACCGCAATTACGTGGTCGACAACTGGCACGAGCACGGCCTGCAGCCGCCGCCGCGCGGGTATCAGTGGGTCGGCGTGAACGGCGACTACGTGCTCGCGGCGGTTGCTACGGGAGTCATTGCCAGCGTTCTGCTTGCAGGGCACTAGCAGTCTGGGCGGCGGCGCTGACGAGCCCGCCGCTCAGCTTCCTGTACGCGCCAGGCGTTGTGCCGAACAGCATACGAAAGCTTCGGCTGAAATGCGCAGGATCGTTAAAGCCGTTCCTGTACGCAATGCGTTCAATCGAAAAATCCGCATAGAGCGGATTGGCCATATCGTCGCGACTCCGAGTCAGGCGATGCTCCAGCACGAATCTCCCGTAGTGCGTGCCATTGGCTTCGAACATTTTGTGAATGTAGCGTTTCGAGACGCTGAGCGCTCTCGCGCAGGCTTCGACGTCCAGCTCGGGATCGTGGAGATTGGAAGCAATGAAAGCGCGCAGTTGCGACCATCGCAACGGATTCGCAGCTCCCGCAACATGCCCGGCACTCGTATCGCCTGCCGACTCCAGATAGGCGGCCGCGAGCAGTGACACAAGCGACTGCTCCGCAGCCGCCGCCGTGTTCGCGCTCTGCTGCTTGAGCGATGGCAACACCGATTCGATGAAGCGGTGCACGGTGAGGACAATCCCCGATTCGCCACAGGCGCAGGAAGGTACAAAGGGGGAGAAGCGCGACATGGCATGACCGAAGAAACGTGTAATCGGCAGACGAAGCATGACGAATTTCGCCGGCACTTCGACGCGTGCCGTCGACGGTACGCGGGCCCGCCGGAATGTGATGTCGCCGGCTTTGAAAGGCAGTGTGTGCTGCTGCTGCGTGACCACGCCGCGGCCGTCGAGGACGATCAGAACGATGACGTCATCGCCAGCCAGATTCCGCAGATGCGCCGTTTCATGACGCACTTCCGAGCGCCCCAGTTGCACGGTTGCCAGCACCCCACCGCCCATGAGCCTGCCCGCGCGGATCTCGCCTTCTGACGTGTCTCCGGCCAGCAGAATGTCGCCCGGGGTGACAATGTCGTCGAGCGAAAGCTTCCATTCGTCGAGACAGCGTGCGGGCATTTCGCGGAGCGCCGGAGCATACGGCAAGTCGATAGTGTGCATGACAAACTCCCGGAAACAGCGTTGAAAGCGGCGCCCGCCCGTGTCGTTCGATTATCCCCCAAGTCCAGTGCTCAGCCAAAGCGACGGAAATAAACTAGAAAAGCACGTCCGGTTCACGCCGGATCACGCGTCGCCCGAACAGCGCGAAACTTGCCTTGACGATGCTCGGCAACAGCAGAAAGTCGTGCGATTCCTGCGCTAGTGCGGGGTCGATACGCGCGATCTGGCCCATGGATCTGGCAAGAATCTGGCTGCGCGCAGCGCGTTCAATCAGCACGGACAGATAGGCCGACTCCTCGATCGAGGAAGTGGCCGCGAGGAATCCGTGATTCGCCAGCAGAATGGTCCGTTTGTTGCCGAGCGCGCCGGAGATGATCTCGCCCTCACTGTCTGCGATCGGAAGTCCCGGCCATTCCTTCAGAAAGGCGCAGTCGTTAAAGAATGGCGTGGCATCCATGTGCGCGACTTCGAGCGGCAAGCCGGCCATGGACAGGGCGTTCACATAAGGTGGATGTGTATGGACGATGCAGTTGACGTCCGGCCGGCGCCGGTAAATCCACAGATGAAAACGGATGGCGGGGTTGGCCATGCCGTTGCCTTCGAGCACCTGCATGGCATCGTCAATGCGAATCACGCTGCTGCGCGTGACTTCGTCGAAGCCAACCGCCATCGCGGTGGTCAGGAACGTGCCGTCGGCAGCGCGCAGGGTGATCTGACCTGCGAGCGTTTCCGAATGTCCCTCGTGCGCGAGCATCCGGCACGTCAGCGCGAGCTTCTGCCGCTCGTCCCATGCGCCCTGATCGAGCTTGCGGTCCATCTCGGTGACGATGCCGCGAGTCAGGTTTGATTTGTCGTGTTCGCTCATGTGAGCCTCCTTGTGTTCGGACAAGTACTTACGATTGACCGGCTTGCGATGACGCGGCCGGCTCGGGCGCCACGCCCGGTGCGCTGGCGCCGCGCGGCGCCAGCAGCACGAAGCT
>SDBV01007700.1_pt1 | contig 14686 bp, 16 predicted proteins | sample 2277081 | NCBI WGS metagenome assembly SDBV01 (sample SAMN10402039, study PRJNA504765) | marine sediment metagenome | isolation source: marine sediment core GS10_PC15, 223 cmbsf | place: Arctic Ocean: Southern Knipovich Ridge | collected 2010
CTCCATTTGCCTCAAGAAGACGGGCTATGCTTTCTCCAACAGCATTGCTATATAGATGCCCAATATGAAACTCTTTAAAAGGATTGGGGTCGGTAAACTCAACCATAATCTTCTTTCCCTTTAGAGCATCTCCTATTCCGTACTTATTCTTTTGTCTTATAACCTCCTGCAACTCTCCTATTAAATAATCTTTTGAGAGAAACAGATTAATGAAACCCGGACCAGCAACCTCAACCCTTTCAATACACTTTGGCTTCTGCGCCTCTACTTTTTCTTTTATCTCTTGCGCCAACTCTTGAGGAGAACGACCAAGCTTTTGCGCTGCAACTAATGCAATGTTGGTAGCATAATCCCCATGCTCTGAAACCTCTGGGTGTTCAAGCTGAACAACAACATCCCCAAGCTTCATTTCCTTGAGGGCTTTTTTGAATAATGCCTTGATTTCGTCTCGTATCATGTAATTATCCTATCATACCGCTTTTTGGAAATAAAATGGAGTGTATTTTACAATTATGGTATGGTGAAAGCAGCACAGGAGATCCCTGTCAGGAGGTAATGGCTCATGGAAACAGAAACTCTGTTTGTGCGTACCTTGTTCATTGTCGATGGAAGACACATTGATGTTGATCTTCCTGAGGGACTCATCTCGGGCTACTTTGAAACCAGAAGGCGTCCACCTCGATGTGTTCTTCGACAGGTACTGAGAGGCAGACGGTACAGCGACATCCTTGTGGAAATAGCGTCACCCAGTGCGCCAAGAGAACAGGAGACATAGGGGGCGGGCAGAATGTACTTTTGCATCCGCCCCCAACATCTTTATGGCTACATTCGCTGACAATAGAAGAGCACGGCATGATTATGAGATATTAGAGACCTTTCAGGGGGGTCTCGCTTTAAACGGGCAAGAGGTTAAATCCATTAAAGGAGGAAGGATAAATCTAGCTGGTTCCTATGTGAGCTTAAAAGGCCAAGAACTATTCTTAGTAGGGGCAAATGTTCCTCCCTACCAGCCCGCCAACGCTCCAGCTGACTACAATCCAGACAGAGCAAGAAAACTCCTCTTAAGAGCTACTGAAATTAAGTATTTAATCGGGAAAGTAAGAGAGCGGGGCTTGACTTTAGTGCCCCTAAAGGTGTATAGTACGAAGAGCAAAATCAAGCTTGAGTTTGGACTCGTAAAGTCAAAGAAAAAGCAGGATAAGAGAGAGGCTCTCAAAAAACGAGATGCCGAGCGCGAGATGAGACGTGCAATGTCGCGGGGGTGACCGTTTTGACAGGAATGCACCTTGAAAGCCGCAAGCCGAGGGTGTCTGGGACCTCGTTAATCCTTCAGACAAGGCATCAAATGCCAAATTATTTGCCCCTCAAAGGGCACTTGCTTACGCGTAATACGATGTAGGCCATCCCTCTTTTGAGGCTCCATAGAAAGAGAAGGGTGTCATTATGGAGATAGGTTGAGATTATGATTCGGGGTCTCATCCAAAATCAAACGAATCAAAGATTGAGTACACAAGGTTGCCTTGTTTCCGTACTCTTTCTCAAATAAACAAGGATACGCTTGTAGAAGCTTTTAGGGAAACCTTCTGGACGGGAGTTCATCCTCCCCACCTCCACAAAAATAACAAAACAATCTGGCAAATAGAATATACATAAATCAGCAGATACGGGCCCGCGAGGTCAGGCTTGTTGACGAAACAGGAAGCCAGCTGGGAGTAATCCCAATAGCTGAGGCCCTAAAGGCAGCAGAGGATAAGGGACTTGATCTAATTCAGGTTACCGAAAAGGTAGATCCTCCTGTATGCCGTATCGGAGACTATGGAAAGTATCTCTACCAGCAGGAAAAGAAGTCAAGAGAAGGAAAAAAGCAGACTGGTGGAGAACTAAAGGAAGTCAGACTTACCTACACAATGTCGCCACACGATATGGAAACAAGGGCAAAGCAGGCAGAGAAGTTCCTTGCAAAGGGACATAAAGTAAGAGTCACGCTTCCACTCCGCGGACGCCAAAGATCCTTGGAGGGATACGCAAGAGAGAAGGCAAAAAGCTTTCTTGCCTCGCTTGGGGAGATTATACCAATTAAGATTGAGCGAGACATAAAGAGAGAACCTAGAGGATTATCCGTCCTCATTACAAAAGCATAACATGCCAAAGATTAAGACAAGAAAATCCATTAAAAAGCGCTTTAAGATTACCAAGACAGGCAAGGTGCTTCGGCGTGCAACAGGACAGGACCACTTCCGCACAAAGAAATCCAGTAAGGCAAAGCGCCAGAAAAGAAAATGGATTGTAATGCCAAAGGTTGAAGCAAAAAAGATAGTAAAAGCACTACACTCATAACATGGCACGTGTGAAGAGAGGAACAACGGCACACAAGAGAAGGGCTAATGTCCTAAAGCGGGCAAAGGGTTTTCGTTGGGGAAGAAAGTCAAAGTATAAATTAGCAAAGGACGCCCTGGCTCACGCGGGAGTTTATTCCTTTCGGGACCGCAAAACAAAAAAGCGTACCTTCCGCCGCCTCTGGCAGGTACAGATATCAGCCGCTCTTGGAGATACAATATCTTACAGCAAGTTTATTGCTGGTTTAAAAAAGAACAAGGTAGAAATAGACAGAAAGATATTATCCGAACTTGGCAAAGAACGTCCGGAGATTTTTAAAAAGATAGTAGAAAAAGCAACAAGTTAAATATCCACTCCCTCTTCTTTCAGACGACTACGCTTCTGTTCCGCTCCTCCCATTCCATATCCCCCAAGACTTCCGTCTGAACGAATAACACGATGACAAGGGACGCTAGGGTTCCTGTTTTTGTTTAGAGCATTCCCAACGGCACGACAGGCCAAGTGCTGGCCAATCATCTCAGCGACGTCCTGATACGTTCTTGTCTCTCCTCTGGGTATTTTTTTGACGGCCTCTGCCACCTTTTTTTGAAAGGAGGTTATTGGCCTTCTTGAGTAGGGTTTTTGCATTGGCCCACTTTAAATGTGTTAATCCCTCTTCGTACGGAATCCATACGTATCCAATGTGCTCATGTGATGTTTTCACATGTCTATGCTGAGATTCTGCCAGATAAAAGGTAACCTTCTTTCTTACGGTCTTTCCTTCGGAGCGAAAGAAATACACAATCTCCTCTCGAAACCCCGGTATGAAGCGCAGATGCTTTAATCCCGTCTCCTCCTTTACCTCGCGTTTAATGGTGTCTGCCTCCTTCTCACCTTCCTCAATGTGGCCTTTTGGAAGATCCCAGTACGATCTGTCAGAACGTGGAGAGGGAGGATAGCGCAAAAGGAGATAATGTCGCTTGTTGCGGATAGTTGTATAAACAACAGCTCCCGCTGAAAATTCTTTCGGCATGTTATTCTGAAATAAGTTTTCCTATTCTATTAAGCAATCTGTTTTTAATTAGGTTGATACCCAGGGGAACCACCAAGACAATACCAATAACGGCCAGGAGGAGTTCCGCTGCCCTTATTATAAGCGCGAATGCGGCTCCCGTGGAAGCACCTGCTCCCAGAGCCCCAAATGCAAAGACCTGAAAGGCATCATGCGTTCCAAGAGCAGCTGGAATGGGAATTAACATTGAGATGTAGAAAAAGGAAAGGATAGATAGAATAGGGAGAAGACCCAATGTCTTTCCAAGAAAGATAACCAGCAACCATGTACGCGCTAATGCCGCAAGGTTTTTAAGCACAGACCACATCAAACCCTCCCAGAATCTGGGGTTGCGGAATGTAAAGAAGCTGAATACCTCCCGCTCCAACTCCAGAATATTCCCGTTACCCGTCCCCCGAGAAAAGAATTTGACAATGCTCTTGTTCTTAAAGCTCGTAATATAAAAGAAAATAAGAAGAGTTGCCACAATCACTACGATTGCAAGAGCAATATATGTGAGTTCTTTTGAGGGCAAACCAACAGACAAAAAGAAGAACACAAAACCAAAGACGACAATTACAAACAAAACCGTCATCTCAAGCAGTCGCTCAATTAGAACGGAGGCGGCTCCCTTTTGAAAAGGAATGTCAAAGCGGTCTCGCAATACATAGGCACGGAATAACTCCCCTCCCAAGATAAGCATTGGCATTAAAAAAGAGATCGCAAAGGAAGCTAAGTAAATGGGCCAGAGTACGAGTATTGGCAGACTATGACCCATACCATCCAAAATTCTCTTAAAGCGTATACTGCTCACAAACCATATGACAAGAGTAAGAAGTAAAATCAGAACTCCCTTGGGTCCTGAGAGAAGAATGATGGTATCCCAGATCCCCTGCCATCCTACGTTCCTAACCACCACTCCAAAGAGAATGGCTCCAAGTATGAGGGAAATAATGAAAAACAAGAGCTTCTTCATAGCGAATTGTGTATTATACCAAACTGCCTCTATATTAAAAAGAGCGGCGTGTACCACTCTCTACCATCCAACACTCCCCACCACCACGCCAAACAGCACGGCTCCAATTCCGAGAGAGAACACGAACCCCAAAAGCTTTCGCATAATGTCCAATATATCCCAATCTCACGTTCTTTTCCAAAGGGAAAGGGGGCTAGATGGAACCAGCCCCCTTTGGCAAACCATACCTTTCCCCTTTGCTATGAGAGAAGGTGAATCTCGCCTCCTCTCTGAATGTAGGCGCCCACCATGTACGCCGTGTTGTGTGCAAAGCCTATCTGTCCTCGCATGTTGAGAGCAATGATGCCCCCACTTCCTTGAATCCTAGAGTCTTCCAGTGCCTCTACAGCCAACTCAGCAGCCTTCATAGGAGAATGACGCGCCAAGAGGAAATCCATTATCCTGCGAGACATGGTAGCTCGCAAGATTGCCTGTCCGTCACCTGTTGCAGAAGCTCCACCCCACTGGTTATTTGCGTAATACCCAGCTCCAAGGATGGCTGAATCTCCTACTCTTCCGTGCATCTTCCTCCATAAGCCACCTGTGGAGGCCCCAGCAGCGATGTCTCCTTCCGCATCAAGCGCGACGCATCCAACCGTAGAACCTCCTTCGATTGGAAGTTTGGGGTATTCCCGTTCCACGAGCAGCTCCTCGTTCTCAATCCAAGGAATACCCTGGGCGGTAGCAAACTCTCTTGCTCCCTGTCCTTCAAGGAGAATTTCTCCTCTTTGTCTGAGAAGAATGGCTGCGACCTGGATAGGATTTCTGGTATGTTCTAAGGCAACAACTCCTCCTGCTGCAAGGGTGCTCCCCTGCATGATACCAGCATCCAGATTTACTACTCCTCGTTCGTCTGGATATCCCCCATATCCTGCATTGAACAGGGGATTATCCTCCATGTCCACAATCGTAGCTTCGACGGCCTCTACCGCACTCCCTCCTTGTGTGAGAACTTGAAACCCCAGCTGAACCGCTGCTCTACATCCCTTCTCGTTGGTCCTCCTCCCTGCTGTAGTGGATGGTGCTCTCCCAGCTCCACCGTGCACGATGAGGCTTATCGGCTGTTCCATGATGCCTCCTTCCTTTCCCGAATGAGGTAGAAGTATGGTTTTTAGATACCATCCTCCTTATACTATATTTTTCAAGGCCTGAAAAGAGCTCCTGACTCCCCAAAGAGAATGGCTCCGAGAATCAAGGAAAATACAGAGAAAAGAAATCGTTTCATGCCTTACGTACACTTTTGGAGGATGAAGGTTTTACAGGACGTTTCTTTTGCTGCGTGCGCCTGTTCTGGAATCTCTCATCAACCTCCCGTAAAAACTCAATGAACACCGAGTCATGGAAAATCTCTTTTGCCCACCTTGCCCAGAGCTTATACCGAATCTTCCCGTATTTTTTCCAGTACTCCATTCCCTGCAGATAACTCTCCATCTTATCTGCCTGCCGTACAAATCTACCCTCCTTACTCTTTCCCTGTTCAAATTCCAGCCAGAGCATCTGGAATTCTCTCTGTGATTCTTTAGGCAGAGTAGCAAGAAGCTTCTGAAGGCTTTTGTACTCACGAGCAAACTTCTCCTTTCCTTTCCGCTCCTTATCTTCCATGGAAAAGGTTGGCCACTTATCCAGTACCTTTTCAATTTCATCACGCTTTTTCACGTCTCTGGGAATAAGGGGATCATAGGGCGTTTCATCCCATGTGTATACCTCGCAGATATCATGAATGAGCGCCATTTTGAGCACCTTTTCAATATTCAATTCTCCCTTCTTCTTGGCGAGCAGCCAGGCCAAAAGTGCAAGGCGGAAAGAATGGGATGCGGTCGTCTCTCTCTCTGGGATATTATGAATCAACCATCCCCTGCGCTCCCTTCTTTTCAGCTTTCCTACTTCTATAAGAAAATCAAGTATTTTTTCCATCAAAAAACGGTGTTTTACTAGTATCCATCATTATAGCGAAACACCGCCCTAAGAACAACTCAGATTCTATACCTACGTCTACAACTCATACAGAATCTCCCTGATTATGTACACTACCTTCACGGGAGAGGAAACCTCCACCGCATCTCCCACCTTCGCTCCCATAAACGCCCTGCCCACCAAAGACTCGTTGCTGATTCTACCCTCGGTCGGATTTGTCTCAAGAGAACCTACAATTGTAAACGTATCCTTCTGTTCATCAACATTAAAGACAACGGTTGCTCCAATACTTACCTCGTCCCGTCTTGCCTTGGGAGGCTTTCGAATGAGCTCTACGCTCCGAAGAATCTTCTCGTACTCTGAGACTCGTGCCTCAAGCAGGCCCATGTCTTCTTGAAAGGCAAGGTACTCTGGGTTCACGTCTTCTGAATGCCAGATTGCTGGAGTCTCTCCTCTGGTTTTTGCCTCCCGAAAAGAGAGAAGCTGTTTATGCTCTTTTTGTATACGTTCTAATCCTTTTTTTGTGAGATAGTGCTTTTCCATTGTGATCGTGTAAAAACTGGCCTTTGGAGAAGCCAGGTTATTGATTGAAAGTGTCCATAAAATTGGAGTGTCAAGAAACCTGGTTATCGTCTCGCAAAATAATCTTACAAATTACAAAACAGATATATAATTAGGAAACTATGATTGGTAAATTTTCATAAGGTCTATAGCTGTGTTCTACGTAATTTAGTTTATCACCACCAAAGAACCTTGTCAAGGGCTAGTGGTTTACTTTCTGAACAGAATCTTCTAAAAGAGTTTAAAATATTAACCAACCTTGCGAATACTGTTAAATGCCTAACTTTGCTACTAGGTTGTATTATAGTCATGGCAAGAATCCTTGTCAAGCCCTACCTAATTATTAATTGAAAAAGTGGGGAACCACTTGGGGATAAGGGATAGTTCTCCAACGCTCACCTCTATCTGTTTTACCCTTTTCTTCTCCCGGATCTCTTTAAGGACTTTCTCCCGTCTTCAAAAAGCTCTATTATCTCGTCTTGGAGCGCACCGAACGGAAAACCAAATTTTAACTTGTTTCTCTTTGGCATGGTTCTTTGATATCTCACAGTAAGTCTTCCTGTCCTACCGTGAAGCCTTCAACGTTATTATTGAATTAATATTCGCTCCAAAGTTTCATGTCAAAACTAATTATCGGATACGTTTCACCCTAATACGCAGAGAAGACAATGTCAACTTGCAAATAGATCTTGACAGATATAGTATAAGTATATGCAAAAAGTAATATTGGCATTTTCCGGAGGATTAGATACATCATTCTGTGTTCCGTATCTGATAGAACAAGGTTACAACGTAATTACAGTTACCGTAGATACGGGCGGTTTTAGCAATAAAGAGCTACGGGAAATTGCAATAAAATCAAAAAAACTTGGTGCAAGCAAGCATTATCAAATCGATGGCAAAAAATCAATATTTGAAAAAATCATCTCTTTTATCATCAAAACGAACAGTCTCTACGAAAATTCATATCCCAATATGTGTTCCGACAGATACACTATTACAGAGGAAGCAGTAAAAATTGCTAAGAAAGAAAACGCTAATGTTATAGCTCATGGATCAAGCGCAATGGGAAACGATCAGGTGCGCTTTGATGTAGCATTAATGAGTATTGCTCCGGAAATGGAAATAGTTACTCCTACCAGGGAGATAGGTAGCAGTAGAAAGAAAGAACAAGAATATTTAGAAAAAAAGGGATTCTCTGTTACATCACTAAATAAAAAATATTCTGTAAATCAAAATATTCTAGGAATTACTTATTCGGGATCAGAAATAGATCAAGTGCAAGAACCCGATGAGTCAATGTTTTTGTGGACAAAATTGACTAAAAAGAATAGTTCATATCTTAAGTTAGAGTTTAAGAAAGGGGTTCCTGTTGCTTTAAATAATAAGAACATGTTCGGGGCAGAAATTCTTATTAAGCTCAATAAGATTGCCGGCGCCTATGGATTTGGTCGGGGGTATTATACGGGAAATTGCGTTATTGGGATCAAAGGACATATCGCTTTTGAAGCTCCAGGTATCCTTACGTTAATCCAAGCTCATATAGCGCTTGAACAGCTTGTTCTCACTAAGACACAGTACACTATTGGAAAATTTATTAGCGAACAATTTACGGACTTACTTTATACAGGAAAATTCTATGATCCATCTATGAAAGATATAAAGAGCTTTATTGATTCCCAACAGCAATATGTTAGTGGGATTGTGACATTAAAACTTAGCCCTCATCAAGTTCAAGCGGTTGCAGTTACGTCTCCATTCTCTCTTATTAATCCCAAAATCGCTACTTATGCACAAAGTTCTTCTTGGACCGCAAACGATGCGAAAGGATTTATCAAGCTATACGGTATGCAGAGTAAAATTTCAGCAGAGTTGAAAAGAAAGGATTGATGAAGCGACAGATATGACAATAGTAAATTCAACAAATAAGCAAAGATGATGCAGACTCAAATCAGTTCTAATCTAAATCTCCCATGCTGGATAAAGGAGAAAAAAATATAAAGAGCCTCACTAGTTCTGAGACAGAAGCGCTCACAGAAGAACAACTTAAGCAGTTGTCTAAAGAAGAGAAGCTGGAACTTGGGCAACAAGTGAGCGAATTAATAGCCACACACAAAGAAACTATGCTGCAGTATACTGCGCGGCAAGTGGAAGAAATAATAAATGAGGGTCGCGCTATTGTGGTGGTGGATTCTTCTCAAACGTTGTGTGCATTTGCACAATTATCGCCCTGGTGTGATAAGAATGGAAAAGTAAAGGCAATAGAATTTAGAAGCTGGATATCAAATAGAAATGGTGCGGGATTACTGACTCTACAGGGCGCTATTGCTTTAAATCAAAAAAAATATCCAAGCATCCCCATGTACGCAGTAATAGAGGAAAACAATAAACGCGCACAGCAAATTGTTATCGGAGTAGGCGCAAAGGAAGTACCAATGCCCGATTCTATGAAAGTAGTACTAAAGGCCGGCGATCAACCGGCTCCCGTAAGAACATATCATATATTTTAGTTAAATTATATGATATGGGGAGAAATCTCCCAGGCCTCACCACAGCCAGTGATGAGATCTCTTTTTTTATGCTTGAAATTACAGCTTAAAGATGTACTGAACGCAAGAACGCCTCAAGGATATCTGCATATTGTCTAAAACTTTCAATCTCCGCATACTCGTGTTCGGCGTGCAAGCCAGCGCCGCAAATTCCAAAGTCCACGCCTCCTGCGTCCGCATTGATCCAGTGTTGCACGTCACTACCATGAGGCAGTGCGAAGAAAAGAGCAGGTTTTTTCGTTACCAATTTTACCGTTTTTGATAGAAGTATAACATCAGGATGACGAGAGCTTGTGAAATGCGCTTCTCCAAAAGAAAATCTTTTTACCGAAACTCGTTTATCAATTTTGGCAATATTATTTTGTATTATATTGGGATCGTCTTGTGGAATCCAACGGATTGACAATCTGCCTATCGCATCGGCAGGTACAATATTATTAGCGCGGTTAGTAGTTGTTATGATTGTTGGGGAACAGGTTGTTCTCCAAATACCATCTGGACCAGGATACATCTGTGTTGCCAATAACTGTACACGTAAAACTTGGAAGAGGGCATTCTTGTCCTCACCATCATAAGCGGTATGCCCTCCTTGCGTATTTGCAGATAGCTCAAGAGTTAATAATCCCTTGTGCCGGTTGCCAATTTTTAAATTTGTTGGTTCTCCCGAAATAACAAAATCTGCTTTTACTCCTCTCTCAACCTGATATTTTGCGCCATTAAGCCCTCCGATCTCCTCGTCCGTAGTTAAAGAAAGACCGATTGGATATGGAAGTTCTTTTGCTAAATCTTTAAAAACAGAAATAAGAATAGCTGCACCAGATTTCATATCTAGGGCGCCTCTGCCGTATAATCTAGAACCTTTTAAAAACGGAATAAACTGCTTTTTATCTTGAGCCAGCACAACATCTAGATGCCCATGTAATAATATTCGAAATTTATCTGGCCGATTTTGTTTATTAAAAAATAATATGCTTGGAATTAATTCTCCCTTTTGGTCTTTTCTTGAAAATTCCTGATAAGAATAATTAGGTAGCTCTTTTTTTGCTAGGCTTAGAACTCTGTGTAATGCATCTGGTTTCTCTTTGGTTGACGAGATTCGAATAAGTCTTCGCGTTAAATCTAATATTTTTTTATTTCGCTGGTTTTGCATAAGATTAATGAAAGTATCAGCTTCCAGTTTCCAACTACAAAGACCTAAACCATCTTGTTGTTATCCCAACATAACAGAGAATCCCTGTCAAACCCTATCTTATTATTAAAAAGGCGGGGGGAACCACCTGGGGATAATAGGAAGTTCTCCAACGCTCACCTCTATCTGTTTTACCCCTTTCTTCTCCCGGATCTCTTTAGTGATGAAACTCTCGAGACCCCCCAGGTCTGAGGCAAGCACTCCCACAATAAGGTTGTATCTCCCTGAAGTTTTCACAAGCATATACACAAAGCGAGAGTGTTGGAGCCGCTCTACAAGCTCTGCTAAAGCCTCACTGTCTGCCTCCACCCCGATTGCAGCACTCATGGCATACATCTTCTCAATATTCATAAGACCCTGAATCCGTACAATGTCTTTTTGCAACAGCTTCTCTACTCTTTTTTTAACTCCAACCGAACTTAATTTTGCATCTCTGGCGATTTCGACAAAGGACTTTCTCCCGTCTTCAAAAAGCTCCCGGAGGATCCCGAGGTCAACGTCATCAAGATGAGTCGTGCTCCATGGAGTATAGGGTCTCACTATCTGCTCCTGCTTAGAACGGGCTCCCCTCAGGCGGGTTGCGAGTTCTTGAATCTTCTTTTTCTTTGTGTCATCCTGCAGTGCCTTTGAGCTCGCAATCAGAATCACCGAGCTCTCAAACAAGATTTTGAGAACTTTCAGGTTGTAGGCTGCCAGCACATCCCCTCTTCTGGAAAACTCCACAATGGCATCTGCAATCACCCCAACCTTGGATTCGTTCACCAAGGTATCAGAATACAGAATCTCAGCCTGAATCTTGCTTTTCCGCAAAAACTCTTTGGTGATTTCGGGAATCCTGGTAATGATTTTCTTACCCCGAAGGCCTCTCACGCTTGCAATCTTGGAATCCTTGGGAACCGCCAGCACCACCTTGGTCTTCCCCCAAGGGGACTTTTCATACTCAAGATTGCATACTTCTTTCACCTTCTTTGTTTTTGCCTCTATAACCGATGCTTCCGTGGAAATACCCACATCCAAAATTCCCTTCTCAATCATGGAGGATATGGCAATGGGACGGGCAAAAAGGCATGTGATGCCAGGATCGCTGATTTCAATCTTCTGGAACGCCTGATCAGTTTTTACCTTGTATCCTGCGGTTTCGAAAAGTTCTATTACTTCATCTTGAAGTGCGCCAAGTGGAAATCCGAATTTTAAACTACTTCTTCTTGGCATATTTCTTTGAAATTTCATGATAAGCCTGACGGAAGGGTACTCCTTTTTTTACAAGAAGATACACCTCATTGGTTGCGTAAATCTCAGGAATTAATCCTTGTTCGCATTTCTCTTTGTCCGCCTTAAGGTTCTTTACCACGAGAGACATAATTGACAGACATTCTTTGGTCACTGTAAGGCCTTTCATTACAGGGTCCTTAGTGAGTTGAGAGTCTCTGTGGTAGCCAGAAATAAGGTTGCTGGTTAGGCTTTTTATTTGAAACTCATATGAAAGCACAAGATGATACTTTGCTCGAACAAGTTCTAAAACGTCGGGGTTTCGCTTCTGTGGCATAAGAGAGCTTCCGGTACAGAATTCCTCTGGTATCCCAAAATATCCAAACTCGGACATGGTAAAGAAGATGAGGTCTGAAGAAAGTTTGTTCAGATCAAACATAATCTGGGACAAAGCATGGAGAAGTGTTGATTCAAATTTCCCCCTGCTGTTTTGAACATAGATAGGATTCTCTTGTACCTTTTGGAAATTCAAAAGTTTTGCCATGTACTCTCTGTCGATATTTAGAGGCACGCCGTATCCTGCTCCTGTTCCTGAGGGAGACTGATTTATAAGCTCAAATGATAGATCCAGCACCTTAAGATTATCGGCCATGGATTCTACAAATGAATTTCCCCATAGAGCAACAGAAGAAGGCATTGCTTTCCTCGTATGGGTGTAACCAGGAAACTGAACTTGCCCGTACTCTGTCACAAACTTCTTGATTGCTTCCATAAACTCGTTAGTCAAGCTTCTGCAATTCTTGATCTCCTCTTTGCAATAAAGTCTGAAGGCGGTTAATACCTGATCATTTCTTGAGCGACCCGTATGAATTTTCTTCCCCAGGTCTCCAAGGTGTCTTGTGAGATGGTTTTCAATTGCTGTGTGGCAATCCTCCTCTTCTTTCTCAATCTTGAACTCTCCCTTTTTGTTGAGTTCAAGAATGTTCTGAAATTCTTTGACAATTTTCTCAACTTCTCCTTCTGTGAGTACGTTAATCTTCCCAAGCATTTTTGCATGGGCCATAGAACTTATGCAGTCATAGGAAACAAGCGTCTGGTCTAAAACATTATCCTCTCCTACGGTAAAGTTCTCAATGTCTTTATTGAGATTGTATTCGTTCCAGAGCTTCATATTACTGCTTCATTCTCTGCTGGCGAAGTGCGTTATTAATAAGCCTGATAGCATTCACCTTGATAAATCCGATAGCATCTTTGGGGTTATATCCTTTGGCAATTAACCAGTGTAAAATAACAGAGGTATCCAGACATCCGCTGTAAGCTAAAATAAGTTTTCCTTTTGTCATAGAAGTTCATTTTTTAACTAATTACACAGTGCCTGTTATTCTATTATATGATATCACAAATGTCAATTTATTTTAAACAAGCTTTTTTGTGTTATGCCTTCTCTCTGCTCTCCCTTCTTGAAGTGGTACTTTCCCTCCTCTGGAAAGAACTCGACCGTAAAGAGAAACTTGCTTATATCCTTTGTCTTTAAAACATCAGCAATGCCGTTATAGGTCTTGTCTGTGTCAAAGACATTGGCCTCCCTACCAATCTTGGCAAGAGAATGGGAGTCAGAGTTGCTGATTAAGTTGATACCATCTAGGGCAGAAAGCCGCCAGTTCATCTGAGGATCAAAGGAAAGTCCAGAATTGGAGTATCAAGAAACCCTGCCGGCGTGTTGCAAAATAGCCTTACAAAACAAATTGGTAAATTGTGGAGCTGTATTCCTGCTTATAATATTTCCCACATATTCTCCACAGCTTTTCCCCACATGCCATCAGTAAGTACTTCTTTATATGCCAAATATGCCAATAACAAACCCTTGTCAATGGGGAAAAGAAAAAGGGCCCGCGAATAGAATCGAAGGCCCTGGGTGTCTGTGTAAACAGAAGCCCTATACGGTCAGTACTTGTGCAGCTATGTCTCGTCCCAACTCTTCCGTGCATGAAGCTATGAAGAAGGGCACGCGTGCGCCTTCCTGATACTCCCAGCTCTGCGGATTGAGAGCAACGATCGTCCCGTCTGGATTCACGGAGAGTAGTGATAGGTTGGCCGCCTGCACGAATGCAAGGCCAGGCCATATCTCGCTCACCGGCTCTCCGAACATGACGTAGGCATCCACATCACCTGCTGCAAGCAGAGCATAGATGAAAGAACCTCCGCCCTCACGCAGAGTTATCCCCGCAAGCTCGGGTGTCCCCAAAACCGGACCCATTCTCTCAAACCACGGGATGGAGTACTTGGCCTTTCCAAGATAGGCGGCCAGCCGGGTGGTCGGACCCAAAGCCGTCTGCCTTGAGGGGATAACCTGCGTGCGTATTTTGTTCTGGATGAAGATGGACGTGACCGTCCCATCGCCGGCAACATACATCCTTGGGAAGAGCATATCTATCGCCCCTCCCACAAAAGCACCGTCGGGACCGGCGAAACTAAGAACGCTCCACCAGTCCTGAAGCCAGCCGAGTGCGTACTGCTCTGTCCCGTCAAAGGGATCAATGTACAGCCGCAAGGTTGCGTCTTGGCTTCCCTCCACGCCGTGTTCTGAAACCACGAGTGTGTTTCTGATCACTTCGGGTGGCATGGTTCCTAGGATGATACGCTGGCAGAATTCGTCTACCCCCCGATAGCTATCTTCTGAGAGCTCACGACCTGCAACACCTCCAAGAACCTTCCTTCCTTTCTCTGCTTTGAGTTGAGAGAACTGTTCTCTGACCTCAATCAAAGAGGTCTCTGTAATTTTCACCAAATCTGTCATTGGTGAACCCCCTTTCTGTCGGGTGAGTTATCAAGCTGCTGATGTGTGAGGAATATAGCACAATTACAAAAAAAAGCAACCCCCT
>SDBV01007701.1_pt1 | contig 14684 bp, 10 predicted proteins | sample 2277081 | NCBI WGS metagenome assembly SDBV01 (sample SAMN10402039, study PRJNA504765) | marine sediment metagenome | isolation source: marine sediment core GS10_PC15, 223 cmbsf | place: Arctic Ocean: Southern Knipovich Ridge | collected 2010
GGGGATGTGGCGTTTCGCCAGTGGATCGCCAAGGCCATCGCCCAATTGACGCGGCTCCAACGCTCATCGGACCTGCTCTCGATCGATGGACTGGGGAAATTTCTGATCCTGCTCCCTGAGACCGACGCGCTGGGAGCCGCCCTGTTCAAACGGCGCGCATTTGACGAACTCCAGGCCGGCGAAGTGCTCGCGATCCTCGGGCCCAGAAGTCGCGCCAAGATCCACGTCGCCACCGCCAGCTACCCTTCGGATGGAACCCAACTCGAGTCGCTGATGCGGCTGCTGGACGAGCGCATCGAGAACGACGGGGCGAGCCTGGTGCGCGAGTGGGTTCTCGACGACAAGCCGATCGCAGCCTGCCTCGGGTCGCTGCTCGAGGCAGGGGTGGAAGAGCGCTGCGAGACGGTTGCCCAGATCATCGAGTTCGTTCTCGCCGAACCCGCCAGACGATCGGCGACCCGATCGCTCTTGTTTGTGGCGCCGGGCGAGATGTTCGGCGAGGCGGTCGCTTCTGGACTGGGCGCACTGCGCGGCTGCGCCGGAGAGACCGCGATTTCGGTGCTGGGCGAGCCGCCCAAACAGGACGCGGACGATCTCGAGACTTCCATGGTGCAATGGGTGTCGAGCCGCGAGTTGGGCGAACTGCCGCCTTTTCTGATCTATTTTGGCGAAGGGTCCGCGTACGCGATGACCTGCGAAGATTCTCCTGGGCGCGATCGGACGCGGTTCTTCCAGACCTGTGATCGAAACCTGGTCGAACACCTGGCATTGCAGGTTCAGCATCGGCTGCACCGATCAGGGGGCGATTGAGCGTGACGGTTCTGATCGCGGACGGAGATTTTCAACGCGCCAAGCGCCTGGCGGCCGCGTGCGAGCAGCTCGGATTGGGCGCAAAGGTGGTCACCCACGGAGCGGCAGCCCTCGAGGTTGCGCTTTCGAACCCCCCCTCTGTGTTGGTCGCGCAGATCGCCCTGCCGTTGATCGACGGAGAGCAGCTCGGCGGGATCCTGCAGGCCAATCCGCGCACCCGCAGCGTGGGCGTGATCTATCTCGCCGACCATGCGATCGAAGCCGAGCGAAAGCTGGCCGGCGGCGAGACCGTCGGGCCGCCAGTCGACTTCGAGGCTGTCGCGCGCCGCGTCCAGGCCCTGGTCGAAGCGCGGATTCAAGGCAAAGCGGGGAGCGGATCGCGAGGTGACGACGTCGGCGGAGTCGAGGGACAGCTCTCCCAGCTCCCGCTGGCGGATCTGCTGCAACTCTTTCACGTCGGCCAGAAAAGCGGCAGCGTCGACTTGCGTCGCGGCGGCGAGCCCGAACTGGCCGAATCCGGGCGGGTCCTGTTGCGAGCGGGCGAGATCGTCCACGCCGAGATCGGATCCATTACGGGCGACAAAGCGCTCTTCCGATTGTTGGCCTGGGACCGCGGCGAATTCAAATTTGTGCCCGGCGCCGTAAGCGAGAAGGCCACGCTCGACAAGCCGACGCGCGCGCTGTTGCAGGAGGGCTTGCGACAAAATCAGGAGCTGGCGCTCCGCGCCGACAGCCTGCCGCGGCCCGATTCGAGCGTCCATCTGAAGATCCGTCGAGCGTCGCTACCGGTCGTCATCCACCCGCTGACCCAGGAGGTTCTGCTGGTGCTCGAGGCCTATTCGCGCGTCGCGGACGTGGTAGACCACTGCTCGTTTCCCGACCATCAGGTATTGCGCACCCTGCACACCTTGATCGAGCGCGGGATGGTCGAGTTGCGCGACGCATCCGACGAGACCAAACCGCCCGCCGTCGCCGAGCGTCTGTTTTCGCACGCGCCCGGCGCGCGCCTGCGAGAGTGGATGGGCGTCGACACGCTCGAGGTGGACGGGGTTCGCGACGCGCGCCTGCTGGTGGTGGCCGCAGATCCAGCGGGCTCGCGTGAGTTCAGCCGGCTGATCGGGAACCTCCCGGGTGCGGCGATACACAGCAGCTCACAAATCGATTCGATCGATCACCTCGGTGTGCTGGGCCGGCTGGCCGTCGATGACGAAGTCGGAATCGAATTTGTGGGGGTGCCCGCCGATCCGCGATTTTCTGCGCTCTGGCCGCTCGCCGGACACGGTGCCATCGGGGTCCTGATGGTTCTGATCGGCCCGGTCGCCGCGGCGCTGGAAGCGGTCCGTCCGGCCTTCGAAGCGCTGCGCGCACTGCCGCGGGCGCGAGTCTTTCACCTGCTGTTGCTCGAGAAAGACGCGAGCGTGGAGGCCGACGCGCTGCGCGAAAATCTGTCCGTGTTCGACGACAGTTCGCTGTTCTTGATTCCGATCGGGAAGGGCGGTACCGCAGAAGTGCTGCTCCGCGAAATGCTGCTGCGGATTCTTCCCTGAGGCCCGCTGCCCCGCGCAGCCGCTGGCGAAAAACACCTGCGCGCTCAATGGGTTGACCCGTCTACGCACAAGCACTAGGATTGCCGGCCATTCGGAGCCGCGAGATCCGGACGAAAGCAGCGCGCTCCCTCGGTCTGCCACATCACAAGCGAGCGAAACAGCATCGAAATGAGCGATAGCCTCATCCGAGAAGGTCTGACGTTCGACGACGTCCTTCTCGCGCCCGGTGCCAGCGATGTTCTTCCCGCGGACGTCGATCTCGGCTGTTCCCTGACCCGTGAAATCTCCCTGAACACCCCGCTCGTCTCAGCGGCGATGGACACCATCACCGAGCACGAGACCGCGATCTGCCTGGCCCAGAACGGCGGCATCGGCATAATCCACAAGAACCTGCCGATCAGCTCCCAAGCCGGCGAAGTCGACAAGGTCAAGCGCAGCGAGTCGGGCATGATCGTCGACCCGATCACCATGCGACCCGAGCAGCGGATCTACCAAGCCCTCGAAGTCATGGCCCGCTACCGGATCTCGGGCGTGCCCGTCACCCGCGACGGCAAGGCGGTCGGGATTCTCACCAATCGCGATCTGCGCTTCGTGCGCGACACCCATCAGGAAATTTCGAAGGTCATGACGCGGGAGAACCTGGTTACGGTTCCGCCCGGCACGACGATCGACCGCGCCAAGGAACTCTTGCACGAGCACCGGATCGAGAAGTTGCTGGTGGTCGACGATCAAGACGTGCTCTGCGGACTGATCACCATCAAGGACATCGAGAAGAGCGAGCGTTTTCCCTACGCGTCCAAAGATTCGCTCGGCCGACTCTTGTGCGGCGCCGCAGTGGGCATCGACGACCAGCGCCTCGAGCGAACCCAGGCGCTGGTGGATTCCGGTGTGGACGTCATCGTCGTCGACACCGCGCATGGGCACTCACAGGGTGTGCTCGATGCGGTGGAATCGCTGCATCGGACCTTTCCGGATCTGCCGCTGATCGGCGGCAATGTGGCGACAGCCGAGGGTTGTGAGGCGCTGATCAAGAGCGGCGTGTCGGCGGTGAAGGTCGGTGTCGGCCCCGGATCGATCTGCACGACCCGCGTCATCGCGGGTGTGGGAGTGCCGCAATTCACCGCGGTCCTCGAATGTGCGGCGGCCACCCAGGCATTCGGCGTTCCCGTGATTTCCGATGGGGGCATCAAGTTTTCGGGCGACGTCGTCAAGGCGCTCGCGGCCGGGGCATCGACCGTGATGATCGGGGCCTTGTTCGCGGGGACCGACGAGGCGCCCGGAGAGGTCGTTCTCTACCAGGGCCGCTCCTACAAGGTCTACCGCGGGATGGGATCGCTCGGCGCGATGGCCGCCGGCAGCGCGGATCGCTACTTCCAGGCGGATGTGCGGGATGGCTCGAAGCTGGTGCCCGAGGGAATCGAGGGGCGAATTCCCTACCGGGGAAGCCTCACGAGCAACATCCACCAACTCGTTGGCGGCTTGCGGGCGGGGATGGGCTACATCGGAGCGCCGAATCTCAACGAGCTGCGGCGTCGCGCACGCTTCATGCGAATCTCGGCGGCGGGCCTCCAGGAGAGTCACGTTCACGACGTGATCATCACCAAAGAAGCTCCGAACTATCGAATCGAGTAGCCTCGATCGTTCCCAGCCTTCAACCGACCGACTTCCGTTGGCCATCCGGCGGAAGCGGCCTGGAGTGGAATAACAGCGAATGGCCCCTGTCCCCGTGCAGCGCGATTTGATGGCCGATCGCATCGTCGTGCTCGATTTTGGCGCGCAATACAGCCAGCTGATTGCGCGGCGAATCCGCGAGCAGGGCGTCTACTGCGAGATCCACCCCGGAACCGTCGATGCGGAGACCGTGCGCGCCTGGCAGCCGGTCGGCATCGTGTTGTCCGGCGGGCCCTCGAGTGTGCTCGACGAAGCAGCGCCGCGGTTCGATCCGGCGATCCTCGACATCGGCTGCCCGGTGCTCGGCATTTGTTACGGCCTTCAGCTGCTCGCTCATCACCTCGGCGGGCTCGTCGAAAAAGCGGACGATCACGAATATGGACGCGCGCTGCTGAAGATCGAGCGCGACGACCCGCTCTTCGCGGATCTCGAAGGCGGCGTCGAGCGCGTGGTCTGGATGAGCCACGGCGATCGGGTGCTCCGCTTGCCCGAGGGCTTCGAGACGCTCGCCACGAGTGACGGCTCGCCGTTCGCGGCGGTGCGCCATCGCGAACGCCCCCTGTGGGGCGTCCAATTTCACCCCGAGGTCGTTCACACCGACGGGGGCCGCGCGATGCTGGCGAACTTCGCCAAGGGTATCTGCCGCGCCCGCACCGGTTGGTCGATGGATTCCTTCATCGAAGACGCGATCGAGCGGATACGCGACCGGGTCGGCGACGGCCGGGCCATCTGCGGACTGTCGGGCGGTGTGGATTCGAGTGTCGCCTCGGCATTGGTCCATCGCGCGATCGGCGACCAGCTGACCTGCATCTTCGTCGACAACGGATTGTTGCGCGCCGGGGAGCGCGCCGAAGTCGAGCGGCTCTTCGGCGACGTGCTCGACCTCTCGCTCGTGACCGCATCGGCTGAAGATCGCTTCCTGAGCGAACTCGCAGGCGTCGCGGATCCCGAGCAGAAGCGCAAGATCATCGGGCGGGTCTTCATCGAGGTCTTCCAGGAAGAGGCCGATCGACTCGGCGGCGCGGACTATCTCGTGCAGGGGACCCTCTACCCCGACGTGATCGAAAGCGTGTCGGTCAAAGGGCAGTCGGTGACGATCAAGACCCACCACAACGTCGGTGGGCTGCCCGAGGAGATGCGGCTCGAACTCGTCGAGCCGCTTCGCGAGCTCTTCAAGGATGAGGTTCGCGAAGTCGGCCGCAAACTCGGACTCCCCGAGACCGTCATCGGGCGGCACCCGTTTCCGGGCCCGGGCCTCGCGGTGCGAATTGTCGGCGAAGTGAACGCCGAACGACTCGCGGCGGTTCGCGCAGCGGATGCGATCGTGACCCAGGAGATCACCCGAGCGGGCCTCTATGACGAGATTTGGCAGGGCTTCGCGGTCTTCCTGCCCATCCAGAGCGTGGGCGTGATGGGGGATGAGCGGACCTACGAGAACGTCATCGCCGTTCGCTGCGTGGCTTCCGTCGATGCGATGACCGCGGATTGGTCGCGGTTGCCCGACGATGTGCTGGCGGTGATCTCGAGCCGCATCATCAACGAGGTCAAGGGAATCAATCGCGTCGTCTACGACATTTCGTCGAAGCCACCGGCTACCATCGAGTGGGAGTGACGGGCAGCCATCGGCACGCTGTCGAGGCGCGCGAATCCGCCTCCTGCGAGGAATAGTCGGGTGTCGAGCAAACCCTTCGTTCATCTTCATCTGCACAGCCAGTACTCGCTGCTCGACGGTGCCATCAAAATCGACCCACTGTTCGAGCGCGCCAAGGCGCTGAACATGCCGGCGGTGGCGCTGACCGATCACGGCAATCTCTTCGGTGCGGTGGAGTTCTACGAGCGCGCGCGGAGCGCCGGCATCAAGCCGATCCTGGGCTGCGAGGTCTACCTGGCCAGCGGGTCGCGGTTCTCGAAGGAAAAGCGCGAAAAGGACTCCAGCGGTTACGACGCGATCAGTCACCTGCTGCTGCTCGCGAGCAACCAGACCGGCTACCGCAATCTGGTCTACCTGGTCTCGAAGGCCTACCTCGAGGGCTTCTACTACAAGCCGCGGATCGATCTGGATCTGTTGCGGGAGCGCAGCGAGGGGTTGATCGCTACCTCCGGCTGCCTCTCTTCGATGGTTTCACGCGCGATCACGGGCGGACAGGTGCAGGAGGCGTGGCGCCTCGTCGAGACGTTTTCGGGCATCTTCCCGGATCGCTTCTACCTGGAGCTTCAGCGACACGGCATCGGCGACCAGGACCGGGTCAACGCCGAGCTCGTGAAGATGTCGATCGACATGGGCCTCCCGCTGCTCGCGACCAACGACTGCCACTATCTGAAGCAGGGCGACCACGAACACCACGAGGCGCTGCTCTGCATCGGCACCGGCTCCACGCTCGAAGACCCCAACCGGTTCAAATTCGATGGGCAGGGCTTCTACCTCAAGTCCGGCGACGAAATGGCGGAGGTCTTCCGCGATCACCCGTCGGCGCTTGCCAACAGCCTCGAGATCGCCGAGCGCTGCGAAATCGACCTCGGCATCGGTACCGGTAAGTACCACCTGCCGGATTTTCAGGTTCCCGCCGGAACCACGAAGGGCGCGGTGCTCGAAGCGGCGTCGTGGCGCGGGCTGCGCGAACGGCTCGGGCTGGCCCCCGACGAGCCGCTGCCGCCGAAATTCTCCACCTACCAGAAGCGGCTCGAGTACGAACTCGGTGTGATCGGACCGATGGGGTTTGCGGGCTACTTCCTGATCGTCTCGGACTTCATCGATTTTGCGCGGCGCGAGGGGATTCCGGTTGGCCCGGGACGCGGCTCGGCGGCGGGTAGCCTGGTGGCCTACAGCCTCGGAATAACCGGTGTTGATCCAATTGAGTACGACATTATCTTCGAGCGTTTTCTGAACCCCGAGAGAGTCACGATGCCCGACATCGATGTGGACTTCTGCATGCGCGGGCGGGATCGGGTCATCCAATACGTTTCCGACAAATACAACGGCGAGGGCGACGACGAGAAGCGGGTGGCGCAGATCATCACCTTCGGAAAACTGCAGGCGCGCGCGGCGATCCGAGACGTGGGCCGGGTGCTCGGTATGCCCTACGGCGACGTCGACCGCATCGCGAAAATGGTGCCCGACACCCTCGGCATCACGCTTGACGACGCGATCGAACAGTCGGCCGATCTGCGCGCGCGCGCCGAAGCGGACGGGCAGGTCGCCAAGTTGCTCGAGACCGCGCGCGGCCTCGAGGGCCTGACGCGGCACGCTTCCACCCACGCGGCCGGCGTCGTGATCGGCGACCGACCGCTGATCGAGCAGGTGCCCCTGTATCGCGACCCGAAGTCGGGCGACGTGATGACCCAGTTCGACATGCGCTGCGTGGAGAAGCTCCGGTTGATCAAGTTCGACTTCCTCGGGCTCAAGACCCTCACCACGATTGCGGATGCGGAGCGGCGGATTCGGGAGACCCGCGATCCGGACTTTCGGATCGAGGATGTGCCGCTCGACGATCCGAAAACCTACGCGCTGCTGTCGAGTGGCGACACGGAGGGGGTGTTTCAGGTCGAGTCCGCCGGCATGACCGAACTCGTCGCGAAGCTGCGCCCCCAGAACTTCAAAGAGTTGATTCCGATCGTCGCCCTCTACCGGCCAGGGCCGCTCAGGTCGGGCATGGTGGACGATTACATCAACCGCAAGAACGGCCTGACGCAGGTGGAGTATCTGCTCCCCGAACTCGAGGAGCTCACCGCGGAAACGCTCGGAGTGATCGTCTATCAGGACCAGGTGCTTCAGATCGCCAATCGCCTCGCGGGTTACAGCCTTGGTGAGGCCGACCTGCTTCGCCGCGCGATGGGCAAGAAGAATGCCAAGGAGATGGAGCAGCAGCGCGAGCGCTTCGTGTCCGGGGCCGTCGAGCGAAACATCGACCGCCACAAAGCCGAAGCCGTCTTCAAGTTGATGGCCGAATTCGCGGGTTATGGCTTTGCGAAGTCGCACTCGACCGCCTACGCGTTGATCACCTTGCAGACCGCCTATCTCAAGGCGAACCACGAGCACGAATACCTCGCCGCGCTGATGACCACGGAGGCGGGCAACCACGACAAGTTGGGCCGCTACATCACCTACGCCCGCCAGCGCGGGATCGAACTGTTGCCACCGGACGTCAACGAGTCCGCGCGCGACTTCACGGTGGTGAGCGGGGGCATCCGGTTTGGGTTGGCGGGCGTCAAGAACGTGGGGGAGGGCGCGATCGATTCGATTCTCGAAGCGCGCGCGGGTGAGGGCGGCCGATTTGACGGTCTGTTCGGCTTTGCGGATCGGATCGACGGCCGGCGGGTCAATCGCCGGGTGGTCGAAAGTCTGATCAAATGCGGGGCGTTCGATTCGCTGCACAGCAACCGGTCTGCGGTCTGGGCCGCCTTGGACAGTGCGCTGGAGGCCGGCGCCGCCGCCCAGCGCGATCGCGAGGTCGGCCAGGCAAGCCTCTTCGGTGGCGCGGCCGGCGGCGATGCCCGGGGATCGGAACTGCCCGAGACTCCCGAGTGGACCGACCGCCAGCGCCTCGATCTCGAAAAACAGGTGCTCGGCTTCTACGTCTCGGGCCATCCGCTCGCGGCGGCCGCGGAGCGCCTCGCGCGCTACACCGATGTCGTCTCCGACGACACGGAGGGCTGGGACGGAAGGGAGGTGCGGGCTGGCGGGATCCTCACCTCGCTGCGGGAGACCCGCACGCGTCGGGGGGCGCTGATGGCTTTCGGTACGCTCGAGGATCTTCACGGAAGCTTCGATCTGGTGATTTTCAGCGAGCCATTCACGCAGTTTGGCAGCCTGATCAAAGGGGCCATCGAGGGCGACGGCGAAACGGGACCGATCCCGCTGCTGGTATCCGGAACGCTCGAGGCGGGCGATTCGCCGAAAATCCTGGTCCGGGACGTGCTCGAACTCGACCGCGCGGAGGAAAAGCTCTCCACGCAGCTCCAAATCACCGTTCGCGACGACGAGGCGTCGCCCGATCGGCTGCGCGCGCTTCGCGACCTGCTCGAGAAGAATCGCGGAGAGTGCGCGGTGGTCGTCCGGCTCGTGATTCCGGGTGAGAGCGAGACGATTCTTTCGCTAAATAGTGCACCCGGGGTGCGCGCCAATGTGGCGTTGCTGGCCGACATCGATGGATTGTTCGGACGGTGTGTGACGGAGTTGTCGATTTGAGCCGTGTCTGCGGTCTGCAGCGAGCGCGCGCGGGGTCGCGACGCATGCCGGGGTGCGGCCTGCGCCTGGCGGTTCTGCTCGCGCTCAGCGGTTTTTTTCACGCGCCGGCCGCGGCGGCGCGGGACGTGGTGCGGGTCGAATCCGTGGGCGTCGCGGCTGTTGGGTCGGATTTAGCTTCACCCCGCGACGCCGCGGTTCGCGCGGCCCTGCTCGACGCGGTTCGACAGACAGCGGAAGACCTGCTCGCGCCCCCCGACGTCGGGGACGAATTCGACGAGGATCTGGGCGATTTCGAAGATCTGGAATCCGACGCGCCGGAGAACACCGAATTGCAGCGCATTCTCGGCGACGAGCCGCTCGATTACTTGACGCGCTTTCAGGTCGTCGAGGATCGCGGTGAGGGGCCGGCGCTGTTTGGCTCCACCCCCAACGTCGAAACGGAATACGTGGTGATCGTGAGCGTGTTCGTCGACCGCGATCGGATCCGCGAGCGGCTGACGCGAGCGGGGATGCTGTTGATCCCCGTGGGGCAGGAGCCCCAGATCCGAAGCCGCCTGATCCTCGAGAACCTCGGGGAATACTGGGTCTATGCGGAGATTCGCAGGGTGTTGTTGGAAGAGCTGAAGATGCGCTCTGCGATCCCCCGCCAGTTTGCGCCCGGGCTCGGAATCCTCGAATTGAATGCCGCGCAATCGCCGAGCGAGTTCCTGGCTTCGCTTCAGCGGTCGGTTTCGGGCCGAATGGAGCTGATCCCGCTGAGCGTCGAAGCCGACGAGATGCGTCTTCGGGTGGAACTCCACGATCCTCAGCCACCGGACGAGTCATTCGAAGAGGGCCAGCCGATTGACACCCTTAGCCCAAATCGGTATTGAATTCGCGTCGTTAGGGATCGAAATGGCACGTAGCTCAGTGGGAGAGCGCCGCCTTGACACGGCGGAGGTCGGCGGTTCGAAACCGCCCGTGCCAACCAACTCATCAGGGGCAGGCGCGTCGGCTAGCGGAGCCGGCGGTCCGTCGTCACCCAGCCGCTCGGGATCGCGAACGCCAATGTTCCTCCAGCCTCGATGAGTGAACTCCAGATCAAATTGCCGGATGGCAAGACGCTCGCGGTTGCCGTGGGCTCGACGGTGCTGGACGTTGCCCGGACCATCGGAGCGGGGCTCGCGCGCGCGGCCCTCGCGGGCCGCATCGACGGGCGCCTGGCGGATTTGCGCACTCCGCTCGAGGCCGACGCGGCGATCGAAATCGTCACCGGCAAAGATCCGCAGGCTGGCGAGGTGATCCGCCATTCCGCCGAGCACGTGATGGCGGACGCCGTGAAGCGCCTCTTCCCGAACGCGCAGGTCGACGTCGGCCGGACGGACCACAGCGAGAAGTTCCAATACGACTTTTTGATGGAGCATCCCTTCACGCCCGAAGATCTCGAAAACATCGAAAATGAGATGCGGAAGATCCTCGCCGAGAAATCCGAGTTCGTGCGCGAAGTGATGCGCCGGGAAGAGGCGGAGGCATTCTTCGCGGCGCGGGGCGAAGAACTCAAGGTTTCGCGTATTGCGGACATCCCCGAAGACCAGCAGATCACGATCTTCCGCCACGGCGAGTTCGTCGACCTGTGTCGCGGGCCACACGTGCAGCGAACCGATCAGATCGGCGCCTTCAACATCATCGAGTCCGCGGGCGCTTATTGGCGCGGCGACGAGAGCAACGCGATGCTCCAGCGGATCTACGGGACGGCCTTTGCGACCGAGAAGGAGCTACGGCAACACATCGCCCGGATCGACGAGGCAAAAAGCCGCGACCACCGACGGGTCGGGGCGGCGCTGCAGCTGTACTTCACCGATTCGATCGCGCCGGGCTCGCCGTTTTACCTCCCCAAGGGCATGATCCTCTACAACGGCCTCATCGATTTTGTCCGGTCCCTCTACCCGAAGTACGGCTTCGCGGAAGTCATGACCCCCCAGCTGTTTCGGACCGAGATCTTCAAGACCTCGGGCCACTACGAACTCTTCCGGGAAGACATGTTCCTGCTGGAGGGCGACGAAGACGAAGAGCTCGGCGTCAAGCCGATGAATTGCCCGGGCCACTGTCATCTCTTTTCGACCCAGAAACACTCCTACCGGGAGCTGCCGATTCGCTTTGCGGAGTTCTCGCGGCTCCACCGCAACGAGCGCAGCGGAACCCTCACCGGCCTGTCGCGGGTTCGCTCGATGGCCCAGGACGACGCGCACATCTTTTGCGAGCCCGAACAGGTGGGCGCAGAGCTCGATTCTTTCTTCGAATTGATGCGCGAGATCTACCGGGCGCTGGGCCTCGAGGACCCCGAGATCGCGGTTTCCACCCGCCCAGAGGACTTCAGCGGGGATACCACCGACTGGGACGTCGCCGGGCAGCAGCTGGTGGAGGCCGTCAAGCGGGCCGGCTACGCGTGCTCGGTCAAGCCCGGCGAGGCGGCTTTCTACGGCCCCAAGATCGAGTGCGACTTCCGCGATGTGATGGGCCGGGCCTGGACGCTCGCGACCCTCCAGGTGGACGTTTCGATGCCGGCGCGCTTCGGGCTGCGCTACGTGGGGCGAGACGATAAGCTCCACCAGCCCGCGATGCTCCACCGCGCGATTTTGGGCTCTCTGGAGCGCTTTATCGCGCTCTATACGGAAATGACCGGCGGAGATTTTCCGTTCTGGTTGGCGCCGGTTCAGGTTGCTCTGCTACCGATTACCGAGCGCCACTTGGCGTATGCAGGGCAGGTCCAGGCGGCGCTCGCGGGTGCCGGGATTCGGGTTTTTCTGGACACGCGCAATGAAAAGCTCGGGTACAAGATTCGCGAAGCGGAGATCCAAAAGGTTCCCCTGATGCTCGTGGTGGGCGATCAGGAAGAGGCCGACAGAACAGTTACGCCGCGCCATCGGCGCGGGTCGAAGCGGTCGAACAAAGCCGTAGCGCTCGACGTGATGGTTGGCGAGCTTGCTGCGGATGTGCGCGAACGGCGTGTATCGCGCTCGGAGGATTGAGGTATCGCCGACTTTCGGAAAGTTGGAAAAAAGGAGGATGTGCCCCGCATGAACGAGTTGATCATCTCGTCGGAGATCCGCGTGATCGCGGACGACGGTGAACAACTCGGCGTCATGACCCCATCGGACGCCTTGACGCGTGCACAGGAAGCGGGCCTTGACCTCGTCGAGGTTGCTCCCGGGTCGAAGCCCCCGGTCTGCAGGATCATGGACTATGGGCGCTACAAGTACGAGCGCAAGAAGAAGATGGGGAAGAACAAGGGGCACACGGCATCGCTCAAGGAGGTGAAGCTACGGCCTCGCACCGATCAGCACGATCTTGACTTCAAACTCAAGAATGCGCGGCGCTTTCTGGTCGATGGCGACAAGGTGAAGGTGACGGTCATGTATCGCGGGCGCGAGATGGTTCATCGCGAGTTCGGTTACCGGCAGCTCAAGCACGTGACGGAGCTGCTCAGCGACATCGCGAATGTCGAGAACCCGCCGCGGATGGAGGGGCGGTTTCTGTCGATGATCCTCGTGCCCAACCGCGAAGCGATTGCCGAGGTCCGCCGCGTGCAGGCCAGCAGCAAGGCACCCGACGCGGATGAGCCGGTGGCAGCCGCCGAAGCCCAGCCGCCGACGGCCGGCGATCCTGGGGATGCCGAAGCGGCGAAAAGCGAGAGCAACGGCTGACGAGCCTCTTCGGAGGGAGTCAGAAGACGAGTAAAAAGGGGTTCAGCATGCCGAAGGTCAAGACCCATCGAGGTGCCGCCAAGCGGTTCAAGAAGACCGGCACCGGCAAGCTCGTGAGGTCAAAGAAAAACAAGCAGCACATCCTTACGAAGAAGTCACCCAAGCGGAAGCGCCATCTGCGCAAGGATACCCTCGTCTCCCCGGCCGACGAAAAACGCATCAAGCAGCTGGTCCCGTACCTCTAACTGGCGGTCTTGCGACCCGACGGAATCGAACAAGGGAGAGTCACATGCCGCGAGTCAAACGAGGCGTCACTGCGCGCAAGCGGCGCAATCGCATCCTCAATCAAGCCAAGGGCTATTACGGCGCGCGGAGCAAGCTATTCAAGACGGCTCGAGAGGCCGTCGAACACGGCTGGCGCTACGCGTACCGCGATCGCAAACAGCGAAAGCGGACCTTCAGGGCACTCTGGATCATCCGCATCAATGCGGCGGCGCGCGAACACGGCTTGTCGTACAGCCGGCTGATCAACGGACTCAAGTGCGCGGACGTCGAGGTCGACCGCAAGATCCTCGCCCAACTCGCGGTGACGGACCCGCAGGCCTTCGGCGCGCTCGCAGACCTCGCGAAGTCACAGTCCGCCTAGCGCCAGACCGTCAATGCCGGCCGGAGTCGACAACCTTGAGCGGCTGGAGGAAGAGGCGCGACGCGAAATCGCCGCAGCCGCAAGCCTGCAGGTGCTCACGGAGGTTCGCGCCCGCTACCTCGGCAAGAAGGGCTCGGTGGCCGGGGTGCTGCGCGGCATCGGCGACCTCGCGGGCGAAGAGCGAGCCCGGGTCGGCGAGCTCGCGAATTCGAGCAAGCAGCGAATCGAAGCGGCGGTCGTCGAGCGCCGCCGAGCGCTCGAGCGCAGCGACCGCGATCGCGCGCTCGACGCCGAGCGCCTCGACATCACGCTGCCCGGCGCCGCAGAGCCGCGCGCGGGCCGCCTGCACCCGGTCACGCGCGTGTTCCGGGACATGGTGGAGTTCTTCACCTCGATGGGGTTTTCGGTCGAAGAGGGCCCGGAGGTCGAAACCGAGTTTCACAATTTCGAAGCGCTGAACATTCCGAAGCTTCACCCCGCTCGGGACGAACAAGATACGTTTTTCGTCGAAGGCGGAAACGTGCTCCGCACCCATACTTCGAACGTCCAGATCCGCGCCATGGCGGGCCGCACACCGCCGTTTCGATTCATCGCGCCGGGCCGCGTCTACCGACACGACCTGAGCCCGCGCCACTACCCGATGTTCCACCAGATCGAGGGCTTTCTCGTCGACGAAGCGGTGACTTTTGGCGATCTCAAGGGCGTGCTTCACGCCTTCGGGCGCCACCTGATGGCGGGCGACATCGAGCTGCGTTTTCGGGCCAATTATTTTCCGTTCACCGAGCCCTCCGCCGAGATGGACTACGGCTGCCTGCTGTGTGACCGCCAGGGTTGCGGGGTCTGCGGGAACAGCGGATGGATCGAGTGGGGGGGCTGCGGGATGATCCATCCCCGGGTGCTGGAGAACTGTGGGATCGATCCCGATCGCTACCAGGGCTTCGCGTTCGGGATGGGCGTCGATCGCACCGCGCTGCTGCGCTACGGCATCCCCAACATTCGATTGCTCTTCGAAGGGGATTTGCGCGTGTTGGAGCAGCTCTGATGCGGGCATCTCTCGAATGGCTCGCGGAATTCATCGATCTCCCCGCAGCAGCCGATCTCGTCGAGCGCCTCACGCTCAGCGGGTTCGAGGATGTCGAGAT
>SDBV01007702.1_pt1 | contig 14683 bp, 7 predicted proteins | sample 2277081 | NCBI WGS metagenome assembly SDBV01 (sample SAMN10402039, study PRJNA504765) | marine sediment metagenome | isolation source: marine sediment core GS10_PC15, 223 cmbsf | place: Arctic Ocean: Southern Knipovich Ridge | collected 2010
TGGAACGGAGCAGTGCCATGAAACAGTATCGGCGTTGGCATGGCGTCCGGCGGATCGCGGCTGTCGGTCTGCTGGGTACCACATTGGCGGTCGGCGCGTGTGACTTGGGCGAGTTCAGCACCACGACCACCGTCACGTTGAGCGGGCGTGACGTCGTCTCGTACCTGGTGCGCGCGGCGATCATGACGCCGCTGCAGACGGCCATTGACGGCGCGGTCAACAACTTCTTCGACGAGGTCGAAGAGGACGACGGTTGATGCCGGCCGGGGAACCGCCGCTGCCGGCGGGATGTTGCTGCGGCCTTGGCGTTCTCGAGTCGGGACGATTCACGATGAAACGTGCCAGAATCGCGCTCCTCGCCCTGCTCGCGGCGGGGGCCCTGCACGCAAGCCCTGGCCGCGCTGACGTGGTGACCCTGTCCGACGGCAGCCGCCTGCTCGGGACGGTGGAGCGCATGGAGGCTGGCAAGCTCATCCTCGCCACGAAGTTCGCCGGCACCCTCGAGATCGACGCGGCCCTGGTCGTGACCATTTCGACGGACGAGGCGGTCCACGTGGGGATGGATACCGGCGATCAACTCGTCGGCCCGATTGAGTGGAAGCCGGAGCTCGATCGGGCGGTCGTCGAGACGGAGTTCGGCGGCATCCCGGTCAGCGTCGAGCGCATCGAGGCCATCTGGCCGAAGGATGGCAAGAGCCCCGAAGTCCTCGCCATGGAAGAGCAGGTGGCCAAGATTCGTGAGGAAATGGAGGCCCGGGCGGCCAAGTGGTCCGCGACGTTCGAGGCGGGGCTCGTTTTCCAGGAAGGCAACACGGACATTTTCACCGTCCGCGGGCGCGGCGAGCTCGTCCGCACTTCCCCGAAAGACCTGCTCAAGTTTTACCTCTCCGGCGAGTATGCCGAGCAGGACGATCAGCGGAACGCACACGAAGTCAAGGGCGGGGCGTACTATGAACACATGATTTCGGAGCGCTGGTTTGTCTACGGCCGCTCGGATCTCGAGTACGACGAGTTCGAAAGCCTCGATTTCCGATTCTCGACCGCGGCCGGCCCGGGCTTCTACTGGCTGAAAGAGCCCGACCACGAGCTGAAGACGCGCGGCGGTCTCGGGTACCTGCACGAGACCTACATGGACGGCCGGACGAACGACGCCGCCCAGGCCGAGTTCGGCTTGGATTACCGCATTGATGTCACACCCTGGCTCCAGTTCATGCACGGCACGACCTACTATCCGACCTTTGATTCCCTCCGGGATTACCGGCTGGTGTCGGACTCGGCGTTTGTGTTTCCACTGGGCGACAGCGACAAGTGGAAGTTCAAGCTCGGCGCGCAGTACGAGTACAAGTCGTTGCCGGCCCCGGGCCGGGAACGCCTGGACCAAACCTACTACGGCAACGTGGTGTTGGAACTGAAGTGACCCCGTGATGAACTCCCGGCTGGGTCCCCCCGGCGCGGCTTTCGCCGCGCTCGATGTTCTTTCCAGCCCTGGCTCCGCATGACATAATCCGTGTCGACGCCAGATGGAGATCATCACCATGAGCAAATCCAAGCCGCCCGCCCGCCGCCGCGACGCTGAGCGGGCGAACCTCAGCCCGCTGCCCTCTGACGCGCTGCGCTGGCGGTGTGATCCGGACCTGCTGCCTTTCGACACGACCAGCGACGTCGAGCCGGTCGCCGGCGTGGTTGGCCAGGAAGACGCGGTCGAGGCGCTGCGGTTTGGCCTGGAGACGACCGCCCCCGGCCAGAACATCTTCGTGCGCGGGCTGAGCGGCACGGGGCGCATGACGCTGCTCAAGCGGCTCCTGGAGGAGATCCAGCCGGGCTGTCCGCTGGTGCGCGATCGTTGCTACGTACACAACTTCGCCCACCCGGACCGGCCGCGGCTGATCACGCTGCTGCCCGGCCAGGCCCGCGGCTTCCGCCGGCGCGTCGAGAAGCTCGCGAACTTCATTCAGGAGCACCTGGGGCCGGCCCTCTCTTCCGAGGCCATCAAGGCCCGGCGCTCCGCCTTGGAAAAGGATGCCGACCAGGAATTCCAACAGGTCAGGAAGCCCTTCAATGAGGCGCTGCAGGCCGCCGATCTGGCGCTCGTTACACGGCAGGTCGGCCCCGTCACGCAATCGTCGATCCTCCCGCTCGTCAACGGCGAGCCCGTGCCGCCGGAACAGTTTGAACAGCTTGTTGCCCAGGGCCAGGTCGATCAGGAGCAGCAGGCCGCGCTGCGTGCCAAGCAGGCGGAGTTCGAGCAGCAGTTGGCCGAGGTCAGTGAAAAGGCGAGCGAGATCCGCGGCCGGTACGAGCAGGCCGTGCAGGAGTTGTTGGAGAAGAACGCCCGGCTGCTGTTGAGCAAGCTGATCAGCACGATCGGCAAGGACTTCGCCGACCCGAGCGTGCCCGCCTTCCTGAGTGAGGTCGTCGACGATGTCGCCGAGAACCGACTGCCGCGCTTGGGCCAGGAGGACGACGAGGATCCGCGCGACTTGTACGCCGTGAACATCGTGCTGGAGCACAAAGGCGACTCCGCCTGCCCCATCATCGTGGAAAACACGCCGAGCACGCGGAATCTGCTCGGCTCGGTCGACTACGAGTTTCGGCCCGGCGAGGAGCCCCGCATGAGCCACATGGGCGTCAGTGCGGGCGCGCTGCTGCGTGCCGATGGCGGCTACCTGATCCTGGAAGCCCGGGACGCGCTCACCGAACCCGGTGCCTGGAAGGTCCTGGTCCGCACGCTGCGCACCGGACGACTGGAGATCACGCCGCCGGAAGTGGCTTTTCCCTGGCCCGCTCCGTATCTGAAGCCCGAGCCGATTGACGTCAACGTCAAGGTGGTCTTGTTGGGCGACGCGGAGGTGTATTACCTGCTGGACGAGACGGATCCGGACTTCCCGCAACTCTTCAAGGTGCTGGCGGATTTCGACTCGACCATCCCCCGCAATGACCAAGGCATCCACGAATATGCCCGGGTGCTGGCCCGCATAGCCGGCGAGGAACAACTGCTCCCGTTCGATCGCACCGCCGTCGCGGCCCTGGTCGAGCACGGCGCCCGCGTCGCCGCCCGCCGCGACAAGCTCACCGCCCAATTCGGCCGGCTGGCCGACGTCGCCCGGGAAGCGGCGTTCATCGCGGGCAAGGCCCAAGCCCGCGCGGTGACTGCTGACGATGTGCGCACGGCGTTCTGGCGCAGCAAGCGGCGGGCGGACCTGCCCGCGCGCCGTTTCCGCGAACTCGTGGCCGACGGCACCATCCGCGTGCAGACGCAGGGCGCCACGGTCGGACAGGTCAATGGCCTGGCCGTGTTGCAGGCCGGCCCGCTCGTGTACGGCTTTCCGGCGCGCATCACGGCGACCATCGGGCCGGGCACCGCCGGCGTAATCAACATCGAGCGCGAAGCGGCCCTCAGCGGCGCGATCCACACCAAGGGCTTCTACATCCTTGGCGGTCTGCTCCGCCAGCTCTTGAAAACCGACCACCCGCTCGCATTCAACGCCTCCATCGCCTTCGAGCAGAGCTATGGCGGCATCGACGGCGACTCCGCCAGCGGGGCCGAGATTTGCTGCCTGCTTAGTGCCCTCACTGACGTGCCGCTACGGCAGGATCTGGCGCTGACCGGCGCGATTGACCAGATGGGCAACATTCTGCCGATCGGTGGCGTAATCGAGAAGATCGAAGGCTTCTTCGACGCCTGTCGCGACACTCATTTCACCGGGACCCAAGGCGTCATCATTCCCCACGCCAACGCCGGTGACCTGATGCTGCGCGAAGACGTCGTCGAGGCCGCGCGGCAGGGCCGGTTCCGCGTGTACGCCGTTCAGACGGTCCACGAGGCGCTCGAGTTGTTCAGCGGCATGCCGGCGGGCGAGCAGGACGCGGACGGCCGCTACGCCGAGGGCTCTTTACTTGCCCGCGCCGTGCTTCGCGCGCGCGAATACTGGCAGAAAGCCAGCCCCGATTTCAACCGCGCCCGACAGCTTCAGGAGCCGGACCTGGACGACGAGACTCCTCCCGGCAAAGGCGCTTGAATCGGGCGGTGCGCCGGCGGCGGCGCCCACGCCGGCACAAAGTGCCCCGCCTCTGCGCCGCTATCGCGCGGCGAGCCGGGGCGTTCCGTGCGCGAGCGCAGGCGGAACTACGCGTAGCTCTGCAGCGCCTTCATGTAGTTGGCCCGTTCGAACGCGGCCGGGTCGGGGCAGGAGCGCTGGCTCATACTGCCCTTCATCTGCTCGACCGATTCATACTCACGCTCTTCCATCCACTCCCGCATGTCCGTCAGGATCGTGGCCAACGCCCCGGTCCCCTCGCGCAGCAGCACCGAGCAGACCTGCGCCACGTCCGCGCCCGCCATGATCACCTTCACCGCGTCCGCTCCGGATGCGATGCCGCGCGTGGCGGCCAGACTCGCCTTGATGCGTCCGTACAGGATGGCGATCCACCGGAGGGGCAGGCGCATCTCGAAGGGCGTGCTGAGCTTCAAATCCGCCACCACCTCGAGCTCGTCAAGATCGATGTCCGGCTGGTAGAAGCGGTTGAAGAGCACCAGGCCGTCGGCGCCGGCTTCGTCGAGCTGGCGCGCCATCCCGCCCATGGCGCTGAAGAACGGCCCGATTTTGATCGCCACGGGGATCTGCACGCTCTGCTTGACCGCCTTGAGAATCTCGACGTACCGGCCCTCCACCGCCGTCGCCGTCAGGTTCAGGTCGGTGGCGATGTAGTAGACGTTCAGCTCCAGCGCGTCGGCCCCAGCCTCTTCCATCTTCTTGGCGTAGCTGGTCCAGCCCCCGACGGTGGTGCCGTTCAGACTGGCGATGACCGGAATGTCGACCGCGGCCTTGGCCTTGCGAATGTGCTCCAGATACTCGTCCGGCCCGAGCTTGTATTCGCGCGCCTCCGGAAAGTACGTGAGGGATTCCGCGAAGCTCTCCGTGCCCTGCGTCGTCATGTAGTCGAGCTCACCGGATTCGTGCGTGATTTGCTCTTCAAACAGCGAGTGCAGCACGACCGCCGCCGCGCCCGCCTCGCGCAGCCGCTGAATCGAGTCCAGCTCGGCGGTCAGCGGCCCGGCGGAGGGAACCAGGGGGTGCTCGAGCTTCAGGCCCAGGTATGTGGTCGTGAGATCCATCGTGTCGTCCTTTCTCTCGTCGACCGGAGCGCCGGCCGCAAAGCCAACGAACAAGTCAATACAGAATACAGAATACAGAATATGGAATACGGTATACAAGCCGCACGTCACCGCGCAGGCCACCAGTGGGTGGATGTTGGCCCTGTATTCTTTATTCTGTATTCTCTATTCTCCTTCCACGATCTGCATTGCCGCGAGCTGCTCGTACAGCCTCCAGCGCTTCGCCACATCCTGCTTGGCCAGCTCCAGCAGCGCCTTGGCGTGCTCCGGCTTGCTCTTGGTGAGCATCTTGAAGCGGGTCTGCTGATAGGCGTAGTCCTCATAGGGGATCGACGGGGCTTTCGAATCGAGCTGGAGCGGGTTCTTGCCTTCCTTCGCCAGGTCGGGGTTGTAGCGGTACAAGGGGTAATGCCCGCTCTGCACGGCTCGTTTCTGCGTGTCTAGTCCCGTCCGCATGTTGATCCCGTGCGCGATGCAGTGGCTGTACGCCAGGATCAGCGACGGCCCGTCATAAGCCTCCGCCTCGATGAACGCCTTTACGGTCTGGGCGTCGTTCGCGCCCATCGCGACCGCGGCCACGTAGATGTTCCCATACGTCATCATGATCAGGCCGAGGTCCTTCTTGCCCAGCGGCTTGCCGGCGGCGGCGAACTTCGCGACCGCCCCGCGCGGCGTGGACTTCGAGCACTGCCCGCCGGTATTCGAGTACACCTCGGTATCGAGCACGAGCACGTTGACGTTCCGCCCGCAGGCCAGCACGTGATCCAGCCCGCCATACCCGATGTCGTACGCCCAGCCGTCACCGCCCACAATCCACACGCTCTTCTTCACCAGCATGTCGGCGATCGCGAGCAGCCGCCGGGCCTCGGGAGTGTCGTTGTGGACCAGCGTTTCCTTCAGGATCGCCACCCGCTCGCGCTGGGCATCGATGTCGGCGTCCGTCTTTTGCACGGCGTGGATCAGCCCCTCCGCCAGCTCGTCGCCGATCCGCCCACGGAGCTGGTCGACCAGCTCCCGGGCGTATTCCGCGTGCTTGTCGATCGTCAGTCGATAGCCGAAGCCGAACTCGGCGTTGTCCTCAAACAGTGAATTGCACCAGGCCGGTCCGCGGCCGTCCTTGTTGATCACCCACGGCGCGGTGGGCAGGTTGCCGCCGTAGATCGACGAGCAGCCCGTCGCGTTGGAGATCACCGCGCGGTCCCCGAACAGTTGCGTCAGCAGCTTGTAATACGGCGTCTCGCCGCAGCCGGCACAGGCCCCCGAATACTCGAACAGCGGTTGGAGGAACTGCGATCCTTTGACGGTGTTGATGCGCACCTGGCTGCGGTCGACCTCGGGGAGGTCCAGGAAAAACTGGTAGTTCTCGCGTTCGCTCGCGCGCAGCGGCGGCTGGGACTCCATGTTGATGGCCTTGAACCGCGGCTCGTGTTTGTTCTTGGCCGGACAGACCTCGATACACATGCCACAGCCGGTGCAATCCTCGGGGGCCACCTGGACGGTGGCGACGTAACCCTCGAATTCGCGGCCGATGTACTGCGCGTGCTTGAAGGTCGGCGGGGCCTGCTCCCCGTGCTTGGCATCGTAGGCCTTGAGCCGGATGGCCGCATGTGGGCAGACCAGCGCGCACTTGCCGCACTGCGTGCAGACCTCCGGATCCCACACCGGAATCTCCAGGGCGATGTTGCGCTTCTCCCAGCGCGACGTGTACGTCGGGAAGGTGCCGTCCCGCGGCAGCTTGCTGGTCGGCAGGTCGTCGCCCTTGAACACCAGCATCGGGCCGAGCACCTCCTGGACAAACCGCGGCGCCTCTTCCGGGACCGTCGGCCGCATCGCGACGCTGCTGGTGGCCTGCGCCGGCACGGGAATCTCGTACATGTTGACCAGCGACTGATCCACCGCGTTCCAGTTCTTCTTGACCACCTCCTCGCCCTTGCGGCCGTATTCCTTCTTGATCGCGCCCTTGATCTTCTCGATGGCTTCATCCTTCGGCAGCACGCCGGAGATCGCGAAGAAGCAGGTCTGCATGATCGTGTTCACGCGGGCGCCCATGCCGGTGTCCTTGGCCACCTGGAACCCGTTGATCGCGTACACCTTCAGCTTCTTGTCGATGATGTCCTGCTGGACCTGGCGGGGCAGCCGGTCCCACGTCTCGTCCTTCGGGAACGGGCTGTTGATCAGGAACGTGCCGCCCGCCACGATGTTGCCGAGCATGTCGTATCGTTCGAGAAACGCCCAGTTGTGGCAAGCGACGAAGTTGGCCGAGTTCACCAGATACGTGGAGCGTATCGCGTTCGGCCCGAAACGCAGGTGCGATACCGTCATCGACCCGGCCTTCTTCGAGTCGTACACGAAGTAGCCTTGGGCGAAGTTGTCCGTCTCTTCGCCGATGATCTTGATCGAGTTCTTGTTCGCGCCCACCGTGCCGTCGGCGCCGAGTCCGTAGAACATGGCCCGGACGGCCTGCGGGTCCTCGGTCACGAACGTCGGATCATAGTCCAGGCTCGTGTGGGTTACGTCTTCGGTGATGCCCACCGTGAACTGGTTCTTGGGCGCGTCGGCGGCCAGGTTGTCGTACACCGCCTTGACCATCGCCGGCGTGAACTCCTTGCTCGACAGCCCGTAGCGCCCGCCGACGATGCGTTGGATGGCCGGGGGGCGACAACCGCCGGCACACGCCTGGCCGATCGCCGTGACCACGTCCTTGTACATCGGTTCACCGTCGGCGCCCGGCTCCTTGGTCCGGTCGAGCACGGCGATCGACCGTACCGTCTCTGGCAGCGCCTTGATGAACGCCTCCGGCACGAACGGCCGGTACAAGCGGACCTTCAGCAGCCCCACCTTCGCGCCCCGGCCGTTGAGATAGTCGACCGCTTCGTGTGCCGCCTCGGCACCCGAGCCCATGATCACAATCACCCGCTCGGCGTCCGGCGCCCCCACGTAGTCAAACAGGTGATACTGCCGGCCGGCGACCTGCGCGAAGCGGTCCATAACTCGCTGGATGATCGCCGGGCACTCGTTGTAGTACGGATTCACCGTCTCCCGAGCCTGGAAGAACACGTCCGGGTTCTGCGCCGAGCCTTTCAGCGTCGGTCGATCCGGCGTCAACGCCCGGTCGCGCTGGGCCTGGACCGCGTCTTCGCTGATGACCGCCCGCAGGTCGTCCGGCGTGAGCTCCTCGATCTTCGAGACCTCGTGGGAGCTGCGGAACCCGTCAAAGAAGTGCATGAACGGCACCCGCGATTCGAGGGCGGTCGCGTGCGCGATCAGCGCCATGTCCATGATCTCTTGAATCGAGCCCGCCGCCAGCATGCCAAAGCCGGTGGACCGGCAGGCCATCACGTCGCTATGGTCGCCGAAGATGCTCAGCGCGTGCGTCGCGACGGTCCGCGCGGAGATGTGAAACACCGTCGGCAGCAGTTCGCCCGCCATCTTGAACATCGTCGGGATCATGAGCAGCAGGCCTTGCGACGCGGTGAAGGTGGTCGTCAGGCCGCCGGTCGAGGCGGCACCGTGCACCGCGGCACACGCGCCGCCCTCGCTCTGCATCTCGATCACGTGTGGCACGGTCCCCCAGATGTTGGGTTGTCCCATGGCCGACCATTCATCCGCCCATTCCCCCATCGGAGAGGAGGGTGTGATCGGATAGATGGCAATCACTTCACTGACCTTGTGGGCCACGTGGGCGGCCGCCTGGTTGCCGTCGATTGTTACCATGCGCCGTTCGCTCATGAGCTTGAATCTCCCAGATAGCTGACCCGCCGCGCGGTTCTCGCCGGCCGGTGTGCGCCGTATGTCGGTTTTGAACAGTCGCCCGCTCAGCCTGGGCTTTTACTACCTTGCCATGCGTCGTGGGCTTTGTTCCCGCGGCGAGGACGCGCGGCGTCGGCACTTCCAGGTGCGCCCGGCAGCAGTTCTGAATGCAGCCAACAGTTCAGCCGCCTGCAACGGTCATTCCGAAGGAGCCTCAGCGACCGAGGAATCTTGCTGCGACAGCGAAACCGGCCAGCGCCCGCGGCGAGATTCCTCGGTCGCTGAGGCTCCCGCGGAATGACGATTACGCTGCGCTCCCTCGGAATGACGGTTACGCCGTACAAGCTGTGCCAATCGCTGTCTTCGTGCTGCAAACGACTGAACTCTTACGAATGCAGCCAAAACACTTTGTGTATCGGCAAAAGCGCCAAAACGCAAGCCGGGTTTCGGGCACCACGGTTGACGACGCGGGTTCTGCTCCCCCAGGGCCACGTACGTGGGGCGCCGCCGCCTCGGGCTGCGCGGCTGGCGGTGAACTGCCCGGGGGCTTCAGGAGCATCAGCCGGGGACGCCGACCAGGGAACTGGCGCGCGACCGGCGGCGGTGCCGGAGGCGCTGGGCCCGGACGTAGCCCAGGATCCAGCCCGCCATCCGATCGATCCCCACCCGGGTGCGGGTGTCCGTGCAGATAATCTCCGCCCGCGGGTTGATCTGGCCCAGGAACCGCACCGTCTGGTCCAGGTCGAAATCGACCTGACCCAGCAGGTCGTACTTCGTCAGCGCGATCAACGCCGCTTCGCGGAACAACGCCGGGTACTTCGTCGCCACCGCGTGACCGGCGGCGATGCTCAGGGCGGCGACCCGCAGGTGCTCGCCAAAGTCCGATCGCATCTGGCACACCGGGCTCCCGATGTCCTCGATAATCAGCAGATCAAGCTCGGCCAGCGGCAGCTCGGCCAGACCCTTCTGTACCTGGGCGGCGCTCAGGTGGCAGTGCCCGTCGGTCAGCACCTGGACGACGGGGCCCCCCAGCGCGCTGATCCGGTGTGCATCGCACGTCGTCGCCAAATCGCCTTCCAGCACGCCCACGCTCAGCTCCGCCTGGAGACGTGGTAAAACAGCCTCGAGCAGGGCCGTCTTGCCGACCCCCGTGGCCCCCATCAGGTTCAGGCAGACAATCCCAAGCGCATCGAAGACTTCGCGGTTCTCACGGGCGGCGTGAGGATTCGGTTCGGCCTTGTGGACGACTGGAATGGTCATGATCTGCTCCGCTTGAAGAGAAATGACAATGGGTTCCTCTGCGTCCTGGCATACGCTGTAGATATGCACTCCCGGATGTCCGCAACCGGGCTCTCTTGGCACAACACGCGGCCCCCAGCCTCACAATCGCGGCACCGACCACAGACCCTGGCCGTGCCCCAAAGCGCACCACGACCTGACGGTCGATACGATACGTCACAGCGGCTGCGCCGTCCAGAAGAAAATGGTTGCGTAAATGGTCGGATCACGGCAATCGCAATCTCGCGTGACCGATCCTTTTCACAGGGTGGGGCGGGGGGTGGGGCGGGCGTCTCGCCCGCCATCTCACGAACAGGCCGGCGAACCGCGCCCCTCCCGCCGCGGCGGCTCGCAACAGGCAACTTTTGCGCCACACTGGTCCCCGCTGGCCACGCTCCGGCTCAGGCCCTGAAACGTTTCATTCGGACGTGGACGGCGTGGTAGGGGGGGCGCCGCTGACTCGCTTCGCCCCGTCGCCTGCCGTGGTATCCCCGTCCGAGCTTTCCGTGGCCTGCGCCACCACGATCTTGCTCGAGCGCGTGTCCCGCACGGCCGGGGCGATAGCGTCGCCGGCGTCGGTCGGGAACGACACGGTGAACGTCGAGCCCTCCCCCGGGCGCGAGTAAACGTGAATAGAGCCGCCGGCTTGTTCCACGACCTCCCGCACGATGGACAACCCCAGCCCGGTCCCCGGGATGCCCGCCGCCAGGGCCGTGTTGCCGCGCCGAAAAGCGTCGAAGATCGACCCGGCGGTGGGGCTCCCGTCCTTGACCGGCGGGGTCGACTCCCCCAGGCCGATGCCGGTGTCCTTGACGATCACGTACACGAAGTCGTCGCGCCGGGAGGAGGCCCCGCGTTCGGCTGGGGCGGGCCGCTCGTCCTTATTCCTGGCCCGCGGGCCCACGAACACGATGATCTCCACGCGTCCGCCCGCGGGCGTGTACTTGATGGCGTTGTCGATCAGATTGCTGAGGCAGTCCATCAGGTCCGCGCGCTCCACGCGTGCGCGCAGATCCTCGTTGGGGGGAATCTGGCAGCTCAGGCTAAGGCCCTTTTCCTCCGCGACCGTGTCGTGCTTGGCGCACAGTTCGGTCACGGCTTCCCCCACGTCCGAGAGCGCTGCGCGGTGCCGACGCGGATCAGCCTCCTGTACCCGGGCCAGCGCCAGCAGCTCCGCTACCTGCACGATGCCTTCCCGCGCGCGGTGCACAATCTTGTCGCACGTGGCCTGGATGTCCTTGGATTCGGTGACCACCTCGTCGCGGATCAGGTTGGCCAGCGTCTGGACCATCGCCAGCGGGCTTTTGAGCTGATGCGCCGCGGTTTGCATGAAACGCGAGCGGCGGTCCTGCAAATCCTGAATCGCCTGTTGTGATTGCTCCAGGGCCGCGTTCATTTGGAGGAGCCGTTCCTGACGAAGGTCCAGGACCTTCCCGATCCGGTCCATGAAATACAACGTCCCGAAGACGGCGCAGGCCACGACCCCGACGGCCATCATCACGTGCTCCGGATCGTCGTGCAGCCCTGCGCCCTGGCCCAGATGCGGCAGAATCGGGTAGTACGCCAGCCAGCCCTTGGATTGGCCGACGCACATCGTGGCATATAGCGACACCGCCCAGCAGCTTTGCAGGAACGCCTGCCAGGTCCGCAGAATCAGTCCCGTGATCGCCACATGGAACAAGTAGAACAGCGCCATGGGGTTCTCGACGCCGCCGGTCAGCGCGAGAATCCACGTCAGCAGCAGGAGGTCGACCGCGATTTGGGCGCTGACGAAGGCCTGCGCGTTGCGAATCCCCACCGTCTGATCCCGCGCCGTGTTGGCGAGTTGCCGCCGAACGGTGCGGGAGATCGCCGTCCATAGCACGTTGACGAGCGCCACGGTGCACATCGCCAACAACAACTGCCACGGCCGATGTGCGTCCGGCAGCGCCAGTCGCTCGATCAGCAGCAGACCGAGCGCGACCGCCGCAAAAACCCAGCGCAAACGAATGAACCAGTGCAACTGGAGCAGCACCGCCAGCGCGTACGGCCTCCCGGCCGTGTTCGTCGGGGCTGCAAACGGGTCGATCGAGCCGCCGATCACGATCGGTTGCTCCCTCACTGCGGTTCAGAATCATCGCCGCGATGTGGCCGCGAGGCTGGCGCATCCCACTCGAGCGCCCAAGTTAACGCCGATGGTGGTCGTCGGCAAACGGACCTGGCGGGTCAGGGCCGCGGTTTCGCCGCGGACGATCAAGCTCGCATCAGTCGCCACGCCGCGATCAACGCCTGTCCCAACGCCAGTCCGCCGTCTCCGCAGGGTACGTGGCGCTGATAGAGCACCTCAAAGCCATCGCCTTCCAGCAAGTCTGTCAGTCGCGTCAGCAAGCGGCGGTTGGCGAAGCAGCCGCCGGAGAGCGCCACGCGCGTAATCCGGCGGGGACGCGCCGCGCACCGCGCCGCCTCGGCCAGCATCCGCGCCATGGTCTCATGGAACCGAGCGGCAATATGGGCCTGGGATACCCGCCGATCCCGGGCGTCGAGGATGTCACGGATGGCCGGTAGAACCGAGAGCCGGTACTCGGTGCCGTCGGTGCGTACTTCGTAAGCGAAGGGCTCGACCGCGGCGGCTTCGCCGGCCGCGCTGGCCTCCAATGCCATGGCGGCTTCTGCTTCGTGTCGATTCCGCGGGCACAGCCCAAGCAGGAAGCTCACCGCGTCGAACACCCGCCCCAGGCTCGATGTTGGCGGCGCGTTAATCTCCCCGGCGACCTGGGCTGCAAACACGTCCAGGGCTTCACGCCCCGGGGCGGGGCAGCGGTCGCTTGACTCGCGACACAGGAGTTCAGGCCAGCCATCTCCGCACGCCGCGCGAACCAGGGCCGCCGCCGGACGCCACGTTTCGATCGCGGCGATATCACCTCCGACCAGCGGGAAACAGTCGAGATGTCCCAGCCGCTCAAAGTCGCCGCGGTCGCAGAGCAGCAGCTCACCGCCCCAGACGGAGTGGTCGGCCCCGAAACCGGTCCCGTCGCACGCCAGCCCAACGATCGGTCCACTCTCGCCCCATTCCGCCATCACGCTCGCGATGTGCGCGTGATGGTGCTGGACGGCGACTACGGGCAGCCCCAGTCGATGTGCGTACTCCGTCGCCAGGTACCGCGGATGGAGATCGCAGGCGACCACGTCCGGCGTGAACGCGAACAGGGCGCGCAGCCGATCGACCGCGCGGGTAAAATGGCGGAACGTGTCGGCGTGGCCGAGGTCCCCCAGATGCTCGCTCAGCACGGCCTCGCCGCCGGTCAGCAGGCAGACCGTGGATTTCAGCTCTCCCCCGACCGCAAGAATCCGGCGGCCACGGACGCCGGCCAGCGGCTCACCGTCTGCAAACCCGGCCACAGGCAGCGGCCTGGGGGCATAGCCGCGAGCCCGGCGGAGTGGCACTGTCTCATCTCGAAACGTAAACACGACGGAGTCGTCGATGGGCCGGAAGATCGCGCGGTCGTGCATCAGGAGCGCGTCGGCCACGTCCGTCATCTCGTTCAGCGCATCCTCGTCCCGGTAGGTCAGCGGCTGCCCGGCCAGGTTTGCCGAGGTCATCACCAGGGGGCCGAGCCCCTCCGCAAACAGCAGGTGGTGCAGCGGCGCGTAGGGCAGCATCACACCAAAATCCGAGCAGCCGGCGGCCACGGACGGGGCCAGGCCGTGGCCGGCGTTCCGCGGCATCAAGACAATCGGTGCGGCCGGTGATGTCAGCGCGTCGGCATCCGCGGCCGCGATGCGGCACAAACGCCGGGCGATCTCAACGTTGGGGACCATGATCCCTAGCGGCTTGCCGTCGCGCAGTTTGCGCTGGCGCAGGCGCTGCACGGCGTCCTCGCGGTCGGCGCGGCAAGCCAGGTGATAGCCGCCGATACCCTTTACCGCGACAATCGCCCCGTCGCGCAACAGTTTAGCCGCCTCGCGCACCGGCAACTCCCGCCCCCTTTCAGGAGGAGGCCGGGAGGGGAGTTCGCAGCGCACCAGTTGAAGCTGCGGCCCACAGTCCGCACAGGCATTCGGTTGCGCATGAAACCGCCGATCACCGGGCTCGTCGTACTCTCGCTGGCACGGCGGGCACATCTCAAAGACCGCCATCGTCGTCTGTGGGCGGTCGTACGGCACGTCGCGGATGATGGAATAGCGCGGGCCGCAGTTCGTGCAGTTGATGAAGGGATACTGGTACCGACGATCAGCCGGATCAAAAAGCTCACGCCGGCAGTCCGCGCAGGTCGCTGCGTCGGGCGTTACCTCGGGTCGCCGTTGCCCGTCGGCCTCCGACGCACGGATGCGGAAGACGGTCTCGCCGCGGGGCGGCACGTCCGCGCACGCCCACTCCGACACGCGGGCCAGCGGCGGCAGTTGCGACCGCAGCTCCCGCTCGAAGCTCTCCAGCGCCGCGGCCACCCCTTCCACCTCGATCGACGCACCGTTGCTGCTGTTCGCCACGAAGCCGGCGAGCGCGTGCGTGGTTGCCAGCCGATAAACGTATGGGCGAAACCCGACCCCCTGTACCTGTCC
>SDBV01007703.1_pt1 | contig 14682 bp, 11 predicted proteins | sample 2277081 | NCBI WGS metagenome assembly SDBV01 (sample SAMN10402039, study PRJNA504765) | marine sediment metagenome | isolation source: marine sediment core GS10_PC15, 223 cmbsf | place: Arctic Ocean: Southern Knipovich Ridge | collected 2010
AGGGCGATTTCGCCGATTCCGTTAAGTTCCACGGAGTACCTTGCCACCATCCCGTCGAACCAGCCGCATCGCCTCGGCCTGCCGGTCGTCGCGCCGAACTCCGCGCCTTCGCCGCGCAACATCTCGCCCATTTCGTCGTTAAGCTCCGTGGGGAACGGCCCCTCGCCCACGCGGGTGGTGTACGCCTTTACCACGCCGATTATCGTATCGATTTTATTCGGCGGTATTCCAAGCCCCGTGCAGGCGCCCGCCGATACGGTATTCGACGAGGTAACGAACGGGTATGTTCCGTGATCGATGTCGAGCATCGTCCCCTGCGCGCCCTCGCACAGAATTTCCAGGTTCTTATCGATCGCGTTTCGCAGTACCCGGCGGGTGTCGCCGATGTAGGGCGCGATTTTCGGAACAATCGATTTTATATAAGCCAGCATTTCACCGACATCGAGCTCTTCAATCCCGTAAAAGTTCTTAAGGAGTGAATTCTTTGTATTTACAAGGGCGGTTACGGCGGCTTTCAGCTTTTCACCGTCGAGCAGGTAGTGAATAGGGATTCCGACACGTTGCGCCTTGTCCGAATAGGTCGGGCCGATTCCCCTGCCGGTGGTGCCGATCTTCTTTCCGCTTTTGCCCGATTCGCCGGCCCTATCCATCGCCTTATGCACCGGCAGTATGCAGTGCGCGCGGGGCGAAACGATAAGGCGGCCTTTTGTCTCTACCCCCAGCTCGCGCAGTTCTTCGATTTCTTTCAAAAGCGCTTGTGGGTCTACAACTACGCCGGAGCCGATGATGCAAGTTTTTCCGGGACGGAGAATGCCCGAAGGTATGAGATGCAGTATGAACTCTTTGCCGTCTATTACGACAGTGTGGCCCGCGTTGGCGCCGCCCTGGAAGCGGGCAATTACGTCGTGTTTTTCACTTACGAGGTCGACTATTTTTCCTTTGCCCTCGTCGCCCCACTGCATTCCGACCAGCACGTTAATGGCCATCTTCGCCCCCGCTATTTAAAATATTTGCTTGCAAAATCGCTTATCGAAGTTTTCACCTTTTCTCCGATGGCGGTATTTATCCAGTCGTATTCTTCACCGGAGCCTTTGATAAGGATATGCGGGATGTTCATCTTTTGCGCATATTCGATGGCGGCTTTTTCCGACATCTCATCGAGAGGTTTTATTACCATCATGCCGGCCTGCCGGATGATTTCGGCGGTTTCGTCGTCGGAGCCGATAAGGAGTATGTCCGATGCCCGCCACTTTGCCGTTGAGCCTTGGCCTTCTAGGTTTTCGATGGCGTTTATCATCATGTCTATATCGAAGGCGAAACCGACCGCCGGTATGTGCGGCCCGAAGCGTTTTACGAGGTTGTCGTACCTTCCGCCGGTGCCGAGCGTGGTTCCGGCGGACGAAAAGAGTTCCATTGTCACGCCCGTATAATAGCCGAACCCGCGCGTTTCGCCGATGTCGATATTAAGCCTTTCGCCAAGGCCCGAACTTTCGAGCGCGTTATAAATCCCGGTGAGGTTTCGTAATTTTTCCTGTGAATCGTCGTCGGTGCATATTTTCCCGGCCCTTTCCAGCGCTTCACGTCCGCCATGCAGTTCGGTAAGGGACAATATTTTTCCGGCGCTCGCTTTTGACGCTCCGCACCTGTCTAGAATTCCCTTCAAGGCGGGCTTGTCCTTTTTATCGAGTGCGCGCTTGATTTCTTCCTTATGTGAACCGCCCGCTTCCTTAACGAGCGAAGCTACGATTCCCGCGTGTCCTAAGCAAAGCGAATAGTCCTTGATCGACACTGCATCCAGCCCTGCGGCGATTGCCCGTATGATTTCTATATCGGCCTTGGCGCCTGCACCTTCACTTGGTTCACTTGCGCCCATTATTTCCATTCCGCATTGGTGCACGACGTATTGCTCGCCTTTGCCGGTGCGCGTTTTTCTGAAAACCTGCCCGGTGTAGCAAAGCCGAAGGGGGAAGGGCCTTTTCAGAAGGTGCGTTGCGGCAGATCGCGCCACCTGCGAAGTGATATCCGCCCTTAAAGCCACTATCCTGCCGGAATCGCCTTCGGTGAAGCGGATGATCCGGTTGCGTTCGTCTTCATTAAGCCCCATGCCCATCGATTCGTAGTATTCGATAGGCGGGGTGACGATTTCCTGGAACCCCCTCGACCTCATTACGGAATGAAGGGTCTGCTCTATGTAGCGTTTATTCGCCGCCGCGTCGAAAAGATAAGTCCTGGTTCCCTGCGGGATGGCAGTCGGGTCAAGCTTCAAAGTTTAACTGTCCACGCTTTTATTATATTGGGAATTTTAAGGAACCCTTCCAGCACCTCATCGGATATGGCTGAATCGACGTTAACGATACAAACGGCCTCTTTAAGGGGCGCCGTTCGTCCCAGGCGGAACTGGGCAATGTTTATGCCCGTTTTGCCCAAGTAAGAGCCAACCGCGCCGATGACGCCCGGTTTGTCCTTGTTGGTGAATACCAGCATCTGGCCTTCGGGCACGGCTTCGATGTGGACGCCGTCGATGTTTACTATCCTCGGTTCCTTTTTGCCGAATATCGTGCCGGATATCGAATTTTTACCTTCGTCGGTCGTAACGCTTATCGTAAGAAGTCCCGTAAAGTCGTGCGCCTTTTTGCTTACGGTAGTTTTTACGTCGATGCCGCGCTCTTCGGCGATAAAGGGCGCGTTTACGAAATTAATCTCATCGCCCGATACGAAGCTTAAAAATCCGCGCAGAACCGACGTTGCCAGAGGCTTCATATCGACATCGGCTATTTCGCCGCTGGATGCGATTTCTATTTCCTTTATTCCCTGTCCGCAAATTTGCGCCAGCATACTGCCCATCTTTTGCGCCAGGTTCAGGTACGGCTCGATATGTTTAAGGAGTTCCGGATCGATTGCCGGCACGTTTACGGCGTTTAATATCAGGCCGTTTTCAAAAAACGCCACCATCTGTTTTGCGACGGCTATAGCCACGTTTTCCTGCGCCTCGCCCGTGCTTGCGCCAAGGTGCGGAGTACATATGACCTGCGGCATTGTAAGGAGCGGATTATCCGCATCGGGCGGCTCCTTTTCGAAAACATCCAGCGCCGCGCCCGCCACCTTGCCGTTTTCAATGGCCCTTACGAGGGCCGCTTCGTCTATTATCCCGCCGCGCGCGCAGTTGATTATCCTTACGCCTTCCTTCATCTTGCCGAACTGCTCGTCGGACAGCATGTGGCGGGTCTGGTCGGTAAGGGGCGAATGGACTGAAATAAAATCGGACCTTTTATAGATTTCATCGAGTTCCACAAGCTCCACGCCCAGCTCTTCGGCCTTGTCTTGCGATATGAACGGGTCGTAGGCTATGCAGTGCATTTTAAAGCCGTGCGCTATCGATACGACCACGGAGCCGACCCTGCCGGTGCCGATGACGCCGAGCGTCTTGTTCATCAGTTCGACGCCGACCAGCTTTCGGTTCCACTTACCGTCCCTTGTCGACGCGGTGCCCTGCGGGACGTTGCGGGCAAGAGCGCACATAAGGGCTATCGTGTGTTCGCCCGTAGTTACGGTGTTTCCGCCCGGTGTGTTTTCTACCGCTATGCCTTTTTTGCTTGCGGCGGGGATATCGACGTTGTCGACGCCAGCGCCTGCCCTGCCGACAACCTTGAGATTTTTGGCGGCCTTGACCACTTCGGCGGTCACCTTGGTGCCCGACCGGATGATCAACCCGTGATAATCAGGAATTATTTTTATAAGCTCATCCGGTGTCATTCCAGTCTTTACATCAACTTCCAATACGGAACTCTTTGAAAGTATATCCAGCCCTGTTTGGGATAGTTTATCGCTCACCAGTATCTTAAATTTATTTGCCATCTTATATCTCGAATCCGTCTTTAAGAATTTCTTCCGCCGCGGCCACTCCCGCGCCGAGTTGCACTTTTGCGCCAAACCTGCTCAGCGCCATTTCTATGGCCGAAAGGGCGATAATCATGTCGAACTCTCCAAAGTATCCCAGATGGGCGATGCGCACGATTTTGCCTTTCCAGTTATCCTGCCCGCCCGCGAAGGTAACGCCGAAACCGTCGCGCAGTGTTTTTACGAATTTACCGCCGTCGATCCCATCGGGCAAAAAGACGCCGGTCATAGCTTCGCTGGGCGAGTCGGTGACGTTTTTCAATCCCAGCGCGTCGGCGCCCGCGCGCATAGCCCTCGCCAGATTCGCGTGGCGCTCGTAAACTTTAGGCATCGTTTCTTCTTCCATCATCAAAAGGACTTCGTGCAGGCCGTAAACCAGCGATACGGGCGAGGTACACGTTGTGGTTTTGTTTGCAAGGTTCTTGCGCTCTTTTTTGAGGTCGAAGTAGAAATTTTTATTATCCGCTTTTTCCACTTTTTCCCATGCGCGTTCGCTTAGCGCGATAAACGAGATGCCGGGCGGCAGCATGAAGGCCTTTTGCGAGCCGGATACAAGGATGTCTATACCCCATTCGTCCATCGGAATATCGAAAACCGGCACGCCCGTTATTGCGTCGACAATTAAAAGGCAATCGCGTTTTTTTGTGATAGCGGCAATTTCCCTTATCGGGTTCTTTACGGTTGTGCTGGATTCGGTGGCCTGGGTAAGGACGCCTTTTATATCAGGGTCTTTGTCGAGCGCCTTTTGTATTTCAAGCGGATCGGCGGCATTGCCCCATTCGACGTTCATCCACTCGACGTTAAGGCCGAATTTCTCGGATATCTGGCCCCACCTCTGGCCGAACTTTCCGCCGTTTATTACAAGGACTTTTTCGCCGGGGCTAAAGGCATTGCATATCGCGGACTCCATCGCGCCCGTTCCGGAGGCGGAAAGAATGATCACGTCGTTTTTGGTATTGAAGACGTTTTTCAGTTTTTGCGCGCACTCGTCAAAGAGGGCGCTGAACTGCGGCGTCCTGTGATGGATAATCGGTTTTGCCATCGCCAGCAGGACGCGCTCCGGCACGGGCGTAGGGCCGGGCGAAATGAGGTAATTTTTCAGCATTTTCTCTCCCAAAAATTATTTATGCGGCTTATTCACAGGTTGTTGCCCAAAAAAATCAGGCGTTTTTTCGCTCTTAAAGTGTCCTACCCAACCGCGTTATTATAGGATTTTGAAAAGCAAATTTCCAGTGCCGCATATCAGGTGGTGTGGATAAATAAAATAACTAATGGATTAACGACAATATTTGTTTTCCGCCAAACAGATTACTGAATGATGCTGATCGTGTCGTAGACATCCTGAAGGTCGCTGCCGGTAGGCGCAAGGAAGAAGAGCCCGCCGGTCTGCGTAGCGATATCCTCAAGAAGGGTTTGATCTACGGAATCGCCGAGGCCTATGGTGTAAACGGGTATGGAATTGTCAACCGCGTAATCAACCACATCCGACTTAGAATGGCTACTGCCGCCTCCGTATCCGTCGGTAAGGACGACAACCGCCCTTCTCCTGGTAGAGTCCTCGCTTACGGTCTGCGCTATGCCTTCGTAAATTGCGTCGTTCAGATGCGTTCCTCCAGCGGCGGAAAAGGATATCGCGTCGGTGAGTAGCGTTGTGTCGTCGGTAAAGGACTGGTCAACACTTATGTTAGTTGAAAAGGAGATAATCGCGCCCCTGTCCTGTGTACCGTAATAACCGATGAATGTAATGGCCGCATCCATCGCATCGATTATCTTTTGTCCACTCATGCTCCCGCTTTTGTCTATAACAATTGCGGTGGAGACGCCTTCGGCCTGCTCGTAAACCCTAAAGTAGTAATTAGACGTATCCGTCAGTCCGTCTTCGTCCTTTACGGTCACAATAGCGTTGTAGATTCCGGGGGAAGTATATGTATTTGTTACCGTTGGGTTTGGCGACCATACCGTATCGTAAGCCCCGTCGCCGTCGAAATCGAATATGTACTGGAGGTTTAAGGTTCTATCGTCAGTCGAAGCGGACGCATCCAGCGTAATTTCGTCTCCGACATATACCCTTGTTGTTGAAATATTAAGGGAGGCGGTCGGCGGAATCAGCGGCTGAGAATCGGAGCACTCTGTTATGACGCCCGATAAATGCTCGAAACAGTAATTTAGTTCTACCGGAGCCCGGGCGATATCGTAAATGTAAGGGATCTTTTCGTTTGCCCAGTCGACGCCCTTGAGTATTTTCGCCATGTTTTTAGCAAGGAGATCGGCGGCGACAAAGAAAGCCCTGGAATTTGGCGCATTATCGCCCCATATTATTTCCGATACCTCGGCCCAATTTCCCTTAAGGAAATCGACAACTCCTCCAACAACTTCGTGCGGGTTTCCGGAGGAGAGTAGCAGCCCCAAGTTCCCCAAACCGTTTTTCAGGGATGATGATGCGGTTATCCTGCCGAGTATGTTTGAGAGAATGTATTCCTTAAAGCTTTCTCCCGAAACTGCTTCAACAACCAGATCGACGGCGAGCAAGGTGTTGTACCATGTGGCGGTGCCTACAATACTTGCATTGGGTGAAATCTGATCCGCGGAGCCGGGCAAATACGGCAACCACCAGTATTGGGGCGAAGCGCTATAATTGAATCCTTTGTAAAAAGCCGCATTGTAGCTACCGTCCGCCAATTCCACGGTCTCCATAGACGGCGTTGAAGACGATCTTTTGGGCGGCCAGCCCCACTCAACTTCGGCGCTGCTTGCGATATTTTCGATAAAAACGTTGGTGACTACTCCGGCGGAATCCACGACTTCCACTCCATATCCGACCATCTTCGGGTTTGTAAATCCTACGTCGTTTCCGGTTTCGTCGCTTAACCCGGGATCACCGGTAGCGCCAAGGCCTTTGTAAACTTTCGGCGCTTCGCTTCCCAGTGCTTCGAATGTTTGTTTAACTAGAATAAAAGCGGTCTTTATCAGTTCCGGGTGGGTGTCCGGGTTATAGAGGTTCTTGGGATCGTTTATCAGAAGGTCTTCGGTTTTATTCTTTAGCTGCGTATAAAGAGAGAGCTGTGAGGCCTTGGCCATGAAAGTCTCCCTGTCGGCAGGCGGAAGTATCATTACATATGGATTCATCCATAAAAGCCCTTTTGCTATGTTGTCAATCGATACGCCCGGATCACCGCTTGTGCTAAGGTACGAAAAGAATAAAGGTGTGTCTTGAGAATCCAACACCAGAACTACCTGAGGCACCGAAGAACTTTGGACCACAATAGATGCGGATTTGTAATGCCTCCATTTGGAAAACTCGGCAGTGGAACCGTAAAAGGAAAGCAACGTCAGAGTTTCATCGTTAAGGATGGAAGCGTCGGGCAGTGAAATGGTTACTTCCATCGATTCCGTAGCTGTTAGTTCAATCGGGTCGGTTCTTTCATATTCCTCGGAAGATGCGCCAACGTCCGAAGTATCGTCGGAGGCGCCAACGTCCGATGTGTCGCCGGAAGTGTCATTTACGGAGAGAACTTCCTCGCCATCCTCGGTTATCGTGCCGCCGCCGCATGACGCAAAAAGGAAAATCGTCGCAAGGACCATGCAACATAATCCGGCTTTAAAACTAACAGTTTTCACTTTTCCAACTCCATTATACATAATGAATAAGGGCAAGAACGAGGCCAAACCCAATTCTCGTAACTCCTTATAATTATTAAGTATAGCTCTGATTACTGGCGCTGGTTCCGAAGAGTGTATTAAAAAATATAAATTGTTCCAAGATTTGCAAGAAACTTTTGCCGGGAATCCGGCTTTTAAGTAAGAATTAAAAGACGTAAAAGACGTTGGCTCTTATTGAGGCCTGATTTGAGCTTTCCGCAAGTGGGCTGTCCTTTGCGCCGCCTAGAAGGTAACTTCCTATTCCGGCAATCCTGGCACCAACCTGCCGGTTGAACATGTAAGTGAATAAAAGTTTTGCCGTTACCTTTTCAAACCCCGACGCGACGTCATATCCCGGCAAGTTATTGGTGGCGTATTGAATACCGTAATAGGCGTCCGCGTAGTTTTCATTCATCCAGTCAATTCCAACGAAGTAATTAATATTTAGTCCTTTGTACAACCATTTCGTGTCGTCCCATGATACGGAAACAAGGAAACCGTCATAATCCCTGTCAGGCCGCACTTCACCTGCTACCTGCGCGTATTTCGCCTTGACGGGAATATAATGCGCCGCCGTCGTAAGTTTGCCCATGGGAATGTTGTAAACCACTTCTCCGAAATACCTGACCGGGTTTTCGAGGGTCGGCGTTCCCTCAAGGATATCCTGATCGTTGTCGCCCCCGAATTCCGGCAATGAGCTTTTTCTCCTGTTCGTTCCGAATTCCGCCCCGGTCGATATCGACACGAAGGCGTTTTTTATAAATGTTATCCAGCCCCTGTTTTCCTCAAAATGCAAAGCGCCGTATCTGCTTTCATATGTGGCTATAACGAGCGGAAAATACCGATACGTCAATTTGGCCGACCCGCTGTAAACGGGCGTAACTCCGAATCCTGCGCCGAGTTTTAGATCCCAATTTCTATAACCGGCGGCGGCGGCTTCCGCCGATATAAGTAGAAAAACTAACGCAAGAGACAAAAATATTTTCTTATTCACTGCTTTATATTAACCCCTTCCCAAGTGCTCTATTTTAATACTTTTGAAAACCAAATTTCCAGTTTTGACGTTATTAGGTAGCAGGAAATAAATATACTGCCCCCGAAATTCCTGTGGTGCATTTGTCAAATGTAGAGATGTAACCCCGTGCTCCTTGACTTTATAAGTCCATCGAAATAATGTAATGAAATGTATCGACATGTGGGGGTGCGGGTATAAAATCATGATTGACGAAAATACGAATATCCTTGTGGTGGATGATTTTCCCGTCATCCGCAGGATACTGAAAAAAATTCTCAAAGGACTGGGTCTTACTAACATTCATGAAGCAGAGGGCGGGAGAGATGCCCTTAGAAAGTTGCGCGAAGTACCGGTGGACCTGATTCTGCTGGACTGGAACATGCCCGATATTTCCGGCCTTGAAGTTCTCAAGTATGTAAGAGCCGACGAAAAACTGAAAAGGCTTCCGGTAATTATGGTTACGGCGGAACTGTTCAAGGAAGACGTCATTTCTGCGGTACAGGCAGGGGTAAACGATTACATCGCCAAACCTTTCACGGCGGACACTTTGGAAAAGAAAATAACAAGCGTTCTCAACTCACTGCCCAAAATGCGCTTTGGCGAATTCCTTTTAGAGAAAGGGGTTGTCGATTCCGGCCAGATTCAGGCGGCGGTGGACTATCAGAAAAAAAACCAGGAGTTGTTCGGAGAACTTGCGGTAAAACTTAATATGATGGATGCTGGCGACCTTGAGAATGCATTAAAGGCCCAAACCGAAATGGACAACCAGGAACAGATCGGAGAGGTTGCAATATCGCTGGGGTTTCTTAACGAAAGCGGCGTTAAAAAGATTTTGACCTATCAAAAAAGCACCCGCCCTAAATTGGGGGAAGCCCTTATCAAGTTGGGCCATATTGGCGAGGAAATCCGCGACAAGTATCTAAAGGAATTCCAAGTCGCGATCAATTAACTAAGAAAAAAAGTCGCATCTTAACGTTTAACAAATTCACTATTCCGGCGCTGTCTTATTGATTAACGGCTCTGGTCGCATGCGCGCGTGGGTTCGGAGCCTTCCAGAAAAAATTCCGTCATAGTTTTGCCGCAGTTCTTGCCGGGTAAAAGGCCCGTTGTCATATCTATTTCGATCTCCGTAATCTTTTCAGGTTTTTGGAAATCGGCAATCGGCGCGCCGGTCTTTTCCAAAGCATTTATCATGAATTCCGTCCAAATCGGCCCGGCGGCCCTAGCGCCCGTTTCGTTATTGCCGAGCGTTTTTTTCATGTCGTACCCCACCCATACGCCCGCCGCAAGTTGCGGAACAATACCCACGAACCATGCGTCCGTGAAATCGTCGGTAGTGCCGGTCTTTGCCCCGGCGGGACGCTTAAGCCTTTGCGCCACCCTTCCGGTGCCGTTTTCGATAACGCCCTGAAGCATCTTTGAGATCAAAAACGCGCCTTGTTCCGACATTGCCTCCGTAAGCTGGGGACGGTTTTCTTCCAACACGGTGCCGTCCTTTTTCTTTACGGACAATATCATTATGCGCCGCGCCTTTTGCCCGTGGTTGGCAAAAGAAGCGTACGCGCCGGTTATTTCCGCAAGCGTTACCTCCGAGCCGCCAAGCACAAGCGATAGGTACGGCCGTAACTGCGTGGTGATGCCCAGCCTTTGCGCGAACCTTACGACCTTTTCTGTGCCGACGTCCCTTAATAGTTTTACAGACGCGACGTTAATCGATTTTTCAAACGCGCGCCTTAGAGTAACCGGCCCGTAGAAACGTTTTGAAAAGTTCGTCGGCTTCCAGTCGCCCGAACGCGAAGGATCATTGATGATGATCGGCGAATCGAACAGGATTGCCGCCGGCGTCCAGCCCGCCTCCAGCGCGGCGGCATAGACGATAGGCTTGAATGCCGAACCCGGCTGACGGCGCGCCTGCACCGCCCGGTTGAAGGGGCTTTCGTAAAAATCCCTCCCGCCGACCATCGCCTTCACGTAACCTGTGGAAGGCTCGATGGCGATAAGCGCCGCGTGGACGGGCGGGCGTTCTTCCTCGTTGCTCCACTTGTCTATCCGCCCCTCTATCGCGTTCAATCCTTTTTGCACGGCTTGTTCGGCGGCCTTTTGCATTTCGACGTTTAACGTGGTGTAAACTTCCAGCCCCATACGGTAGATGGCGTTGGTTCCGTACTTCTGTTCAAGAACCTGCCGCACCCTTTCCACAAAGTACGGAGCTTGCACGGAGCTTTCCCAAAGCTGTGCAAGGCGAATCGGCTCGGCATTCGCTTGCGTCCTTTCACCGCCGGTTATCAGCCCTTCGTCGAACATTCTCCTAAGTACGGTTGCGCGGCGGGCCTTGGCGCGTTCGATGTCGTTATTAGGCGAGTAGTAACTGGGAGCCTTGGGAAGGCCCGCAAGGAGGGCGCTTTCGGCAAGCGTAAGGTCTTCGGGTTTTTTGTCGAAGTAAACCTGCGCCGCCGCCTTAATGCCGTAAGCGCCGGAGCCGAAGTAAATCTGGTTAAAGTAAAAAGTGAGTATCTCTCTTTTCGTGTAGTTGATCTCCATGTTCATTGCCATCAGCATTTCGCGGAACTTTCTGGAAAACGATTTTTCTGGCGTGAGGAAAAGGGTTTTTGCAAGTTGCTGGGTGATGGTGCTTCCGCCCTGCACGAATTTTCCGGCGCGCACGTCCGCGACAATCGCGCGCAATATGCTTAGTACCCGCACGCCGCGATGCTCGAAAAAATGGGCGTCTTCCGTGGCGATTATCGCGTCGATGGCGTTTTGCGGAATCTGGTCGTAGTCCGCCAGCTCGCGCTTTTCGATAAATAGTTCGGCTATCAGCGCGCCGTCGTCGGCGTATATCTTCGTAACCTCCGGCGGCTTGAATTCCTGCAAGTCGCGAATGTCGGGAAGCTCTGCGTAAACGGAAAATATATATCCCGCAAACGCGCCGGAAGCTATCCCCACAACAAGCGCCGCTATAAAGAAAGGTTTTTTAAGGTACGCCATTTTCCGCCAATCCATGGGGCCCGGTTTTTAATAGACGCATACGGCATTTTACTATGTAAATAACGCCCTGAACAAAAGGATACGGCGTTATTAAAGAATTTCATCTTCTATACCGAGACGCCGTCCCAAAACTCAAAATCCAAGACCTAATATCCGATCCCCTGTTCCCTTTATAAATAGGCGATACCACCTAAAATAGATGGTACCACCCAGCTATCACTCATACGAACTCGATCTTAAACGTTTTGATGCGCCCCATCGCAATATGGCGGATTCTTTGAATGCTTGCACATGCATATGGCCGAATTCGCCTTTTCTTTTACCTCAAAGGTAACCGGTGTAAACTCCGTGTCCTGATGCGACCCATCGCAAAAGTCTCCTCCAGCCGATTTTCCGCACGAACACCAATGGTATTCACCCGGCTCAAGGTCCATCATTTTCGGCTCTTTACCCGCTATATTAGGTTCTGACATTTTTCCTCCTTTAAAAAGACTATGGTTGTTGTTACGTTGTTGCGTGATTGTTACGTCTTTATTTCGTTTCTATCCTCCTTTCGTTTGAAGCTTAATGGACACTATTCTTTTCGATTTTATTTTTCTTGCATAAAAGAATATAGATGCACTTCCATATATCGATTGGTCAAAAAAAACTAATATATTGCCACACATTGCATTTCCTATTTCCCTAATACCCGGCGAGTAGAATGTTTTGGGCGGGAAGGCATAACCCTGTGCTGTAACTCTTTAACGTAACCCTCAATCACCTCCGGCCTTGCAGTGAAGTAGCCGTGTTGTCCTTCGCGTCGCACACTCACAAGGTCAGCATCCATAAGCGCCTTGAGATGATGAGAGACAGTAGATTGTTGAATTGGGAAAAGCTCGGCTATTGCACCACACGATATTTCTTTTGATCCGGAGATAGTTCTGAATATTTCAAAGCGTTGAGGATCGGCCATTGCTTTGGCAACCCTCGTAAATTGCTTTTCTTCCATAAATGGCGCCTTTCCTTCCATGAGATAAGATATACCGACATATTTACACACATCAATATGATTTTGTCAAATGTCTAAGGGCTGTTGTCCCCAAGATATTTAAGACGTTAATAAGAAATATAAAAACCTTTGAAAAGGTTTGGGCAAAAGCCCGTGAAGATGCGACCCCCTGTCCCAAAAAAAGGAACGTTATGCCGGTGTGGTTGCCCGCTTACAAAGCAAGTATAATGCGCGGATGGCCGATAAAAACTACGCGAGGAAAAACAAATCCCTGATCCTTGAACGGCTGGACGATCCGGAAAAGTTGAAGGAAATACTGGACGGGATGCGCCACGAGGACGTTGCCGAACTTGTCGAAAGCCTTGACGAAGATAAAAGGCTGAAAATCCTGGGCGCATTCGACAGCGAAACCGCATCCGAAATCATCCTGGATATGAATGAAAATGTCCGCGACCAAGTCCTCGAAAAGATGTCGATAAACCAAATTTCCGACGTTGTTGAGGAAATGGATTCCGACGACGCCGCCGATATCGTATCCGAGTTACCGGAACACGACGCCGAAAAGGTTCTTGCAACCTTGCCGGAAAGCGAATCGATGGAAATACGCGAACTGCTCCGTTACCCGGAGGAGTCGGCGGGCGGCATCATGCAGTTGGAACTTATTTCGCTTAGCGAACAACACTCGTGCCAGGATGCGATAGAAATCATCCGCTCGAAATCGGAAGAGGTGGAAAGCCTGCATTACATTTATGTGGTGGACGCGGACAACACGCTGGTTGGGGTTGTTTCGCTTCGCAGGCTGTTGCTGCATGCGCCCGATACGAAGATAAAAAGCATCATGAGCACCGACCCGGTTGCCGTAAACGTTTTGGACGACGTAGAAAAGGTCGCCCGCGTTTTTCGGAAATACGACCTTGTCGCGATCGGGGTAGTTGACGAAGGCAGACGCCTTTTGGGGCGAATCCTCCACGACGATATTCTTGACGCTATTACGGAGATCGACACCGAGGACATGTTGAAGATGGCGGGTACGGACGAAGAGGAATTCGATTCGCAATCATGGCACAGCGCGGCGCGTTACCGCCTGCCGTGGCTTTTATCGTCGATGGTGGGCGGCGTTTTGATGGCGGGAATAATCGGCGCAATGGGAACCCCGATGAAGCAGGTGATAGCCCTTGCGGCGTTCATACCCGTTATCACCGGCATGAGCGGGAACGTAAGCACGCAGTCAAGCGCGGTTGCTCTGCGCGGCATTGCCCTGGGAAGGATAGACTCGGGGCGGATAAAAAGTTTCGTAATAAAAGAAATGCGGGTGGGAATCGTCATGGCGATATCGTGCGGGATTCTTATGGGGGTCGCCGCCTTTGTGATAAACGAAAACCCGATGATGGGCGGCATAGTGGGCCTTGCGCTTTTAATCTCGATGGCGTTCGCATCGGTGCTGGGCACTTCCATTCCGCTTATCCTCGACAGGTTAAAGGCCGATCCCGCACTTGGCGCCGGGCCGATAATCCTTACGCTGGTAGATATTTCCGCTCTTGTGATCTATTTCGGGATTGCCAAAACACTTTTGAATTTATTGGGATAGGTGGAAGTTCCGCTCTACATCGTCCTTGCCGCCGCCGTTCTGGTTTTCCTTTACGTAACGATACCCGTTTTCTTCGGCGCTCCCTGGTGGCCCGCGCCCGTAAAAATGATCGTCCGGCTTTTAGGGGAGGCCGGCCTTAAAGAAGGCGAAACGTTGGTAGACCTTGGATGCGGCCACGGAAGGATTCTTATCGAAGCCGTCCGCAAATTCGGCGCAAAGGGAATCGGGGTGGAGATCGATCCGTTTAAGGCGGCCATCGCAAGGTTTTTCGTGAAGCGCGCGGGCCTTTCGGAAAAGATAAAGATAGTGCGTTCGTCGGCGGCGGACTTTCCGCTACACGAGGCCGACGTCGTTTACTTTTACCTATCGCACCAGCTTATAGACAAACTAAAACCCAAATTCGAAAAAGAGCTGGGCGACGGAGCGCGGATAGTTTCGTACGGGTTCATGGTGCAAGGCTTTCCGCTTGTAAAAACGGACGCCGGAAAAAAGGCCTTCATTTATAAAATGAGTTTAGGCAAAAACGTCAACCGGTATACGTGATATATTAATATAATTATAAGT
>SDBV01007704.1_pt1 | contig 14671 bp, 10 predicted proteins | sample 2277081 | NCBI WGS metagenome assembly SDBV01 (sample SAMN10402039, study PRJNA504765) | marine sediment metagenome | isolation source: marine sediment core GS10_PC15, 223 cmbsf | place: Arctic Ocean: Southern Knipovich Ridge | collected 2010
CCCCCTTTTTCCTTTTTACTGCGTTAAAATTTTCAACCGTAGCGATGCTATGCTTTCAAATTTTGCCTTGTATAAAGAAAAAAATGATGCAAAAATTCAGTAAACCAATTTAGTAATTACCACGCTAGGAAAATAAAATGGCAGTAATTTTGAGATTATGCTAATAAATATCAACTTTGCACTTAAATTTAGATTGAACATTAAAAAATTGTAAAAAATGTCTGAAATTGCACAAAAAGTTAAAAGCATTATCATTGATAAATTAGGTGTTGAAGAGTCTGAAGTTACTCCTGAAGCAAGTTTTACTAATGATTTAGGCGCTGATTCTCTTGATACAGTTGAACTTATCATGGAATTTGAAAAAGAGTTCAACATCTCCATTCCTGATGATCAGGCAGAAAATATTGCCACAGTTGGACAGGCCGTTTCTTACCTCGAAGAAAACGTAAAATAAAATAAAATAAAGTTCTCATAAATTCATCTATGAGTTTACGCAGAGTTGTTGTCACAGGGCTTGGTGCCCTTACTCCAATTGGTAATTCCATTAACGAATATTGGAATGGTTTATCCAAAGGTGTAAGCGGTGCTGCTAATATTACCCGATTTGATGCTGGAAAATTCAGAACCCAATTTGCATGTGAGGTAAAGAACTTTGATGCAGCCGACTATCTCGACCGAAGAGAGGTACGACGGATGGATCTTTTTACTCAGTTTGCAATGATAGCTAGTGATGAAGCGATGAAAGACTCTGCCATCGATTTAGAAAAAATTGACCATAACCGAGCAGGTGTAATTTGGGGATCAGGAATTGGTGGCCTGAAAACTTTTCAGGATGAGGTAATGATTTATGCAAATGGCGATGGTACTCCCCGATTCAACCCTTTCTTCATTCCGAAAATGATAGCTGACATCAGCGCTGGCTATATTTCCATCCGGTTTGGATTCAGAGGTCCTAATTTTGCCACAGTTTCGGCTTGTGCCTCAAGTTCCAATGCCATAATTGATACTTTAAATTATATTAAACTCGATCATATGGACCTGGCTATTACAGGTGGTTCGGAAGCCGCCGTTACAGATGCAGGAATTGGAGGTTTTAACTCAATGAAAGCTTTGTCGGAGCGAAATGATGCACCTGAAACAGCTTCCAGGCCTTTTGACAAAGACCGTGATGGATTTGTTTTAGGAGAAGGTGCCGGCGCCCTTATCCTCGAAGAATATGAGCATGCTAAAAAACGAGGTGCAAAAATATATGCTGAAATTATCGGTGGAGGTATGTCGGCTGATGCGTACCATATCACTGCTCCACACCCCGAAGGGTTGGGAGCAACCAACGTGATGAAAAATGCACTCAGGGATGCAGGAATTGACAAAGAATTAGTGGACTATATCAATGTTCATGGTACATCTACCCCTCTTGGAGACATTAGTGAATCTAAGGCGATTCAGAAAGTATTTGGTGAGCATGCCTACAACCTGAATATTAGCAGTACAAAATCAATGACCGGCCACTTGTTGGGAGCTGCAGGTGCAGTTGAAGCTATTGCTTGTATTTTTGCTATGACCAACAGCGAAGTTCCACCAACTATAAATCATTTTACAGATGATGAGAACTTCGATCCTAAACTGAATTTTACTTTTAACAAATCACAAAATCGAGAGGTAAATGTTGCATTAAGCAATACATTTGGATTTGGTGGCCACAATACTTCGATAATATTTGCCAAAGTTGACCGTTAGTGTCTCTCATTAGTAATATCAAATTTTTCAACAACAAATCAGATAAAGAGCTCCAGCGAAAGAATTATCTGAAATCCATTATCGGATACTCGACTCGAAAACCAAAACTTTTCCATCTCGCGCTGGTTCATTCCTCAGCAGCTACAACAAATTCCCAGGGACTGAAAGAATCTAATGAACGATTGGAATATCTTGGAGATGCGATACTTGGTTCGATTGTTGCCGAATTTCTTTTCAAAAAATTTCCCTTTAAAGATGAAGGATTTATGACAGAAATCCGATCCAGGATAGTAAGCAGGGAATCCCTCAACCAATTGGGAAGAAAACTGGGTTTAGACCAGGTAATAGAACTGGATAAAGCAATAAATGTCCCTCATAACTCTGTTTATGGTGATACACTTGAAGCGCTCATTGGCGCTGTCTATCTGGATAAAGGTTTCGATTATTGCAGAAAATTTGTGCTCAACAGGTTAATTGAACCATATTTTGATATTGAAGAATTAATAAATATTGGACAAAATTCAAAAAGCCGGATTATTGAATGGACACAAAAGGAAAATAAAAAGGTAATATTTGAAACTGTAAACATTAAAAATTTAAAAAATCGAAAAGAATTTACAGTACAGATAATCATAGACGACGATGTTGTTGCAACAGGGTATGGGCGTACAAAAAAGAAAGCGGAACAAGATGCCTCACAAAAAGCTATCCAGGCCTTAAATTTGGACTAATATGAACAATATTACAATTGGAGGCGCTGCACTCAATCAAATTCCGATGGATTGGTCCCATAATGTATCCAATATCATACAAGCAATTGAAGATGCCCGAAAGAATAAAATAGACCTCCTTTGTCTGCCTGAGTTGTGCTTGTCGGGATATGGATGCGAAGATCTTTTCTTAAGCAATTGGTTATCGGAAAAAGCGGTGTCACTTTTGCCTGAAATAGCCAATATATGTACTGACATTGCTGTTGCTGTTGGATTACCCCTACTCTACGAGGGTAAAACTTATAATTGCACATGCCTTATCAGCGATGAAAAAATTCTGGGTATTGTGGCCAAACAAAATATGGCTATTGATGGTGTTCACTACGAGTTCAGGTGGTTTGAACCTTGGATTCCGGGGACCATAACCAGCATTAATATTGGCTCTGAAATTGTTTCTCTGGGCGATATCATCTTTAATATCAAGGGCTACAGTGTTGGTTTTGAAATATGTGAAGATGCATGGCGCAAAGAGAGACCAGCTGATATTCTAAGCAAAAAGGGAATTGATATCATTCTTAATCCTTCTGCCAGCCACTTTGCTCTGGAGAAATCCATCGAAAGGGAAAACCTGGTAATTTCAAGTTCCGGTAAATATAATTGTACCTATGTCTACTGTAACCTTCTTGGCAACGAAGCAGGTAGAATGATCTATGATGGCGATATTCTTATTGCACATAAAGGGAAATTATTAGCCAAGAATAAAACATTATCCTTTTTACCCTATAATATCACCTTATGTGAGATTGATCCTGAAAATCAACCGGAATTAGCTAAACAAATTCCCGCTGTATTATCCAGAGAAGAAGAATTCACACAAGCGACAAGTCTTGCCTTATTTGATTATCTCCGCAAAAGCAAATCCTCAGGATTTGTACTATCAATTAGCGGAGGGGCCGACTCGGCCACTTGCGCTGTACTTGTATCAGAAATGGTAAGAAGGGCATCAATCGAAATAGGTTGGAAGAATTTTCTTAGCCAAATTGGCAAATCAGGACTTTTGAACCAGGTAAATTCCAAAGACCAAAATGAAGCCAATCAGTTTGTGGTTTCTCATTTACTAACATGCGCATATCAATCGACAAAAAACTCATCTGATAACACATTCGAAGCAGCTAAAAAATTAACCCGTTTCCTGGGAGCCGATTTTTTGAGATGGTCGGTTGATGATATTGTAAAGAAATATGTTTCAAAAATAGAAGAAAACCTAAATAAGATGCTAACATGGGAAAAAGATGATATAGCACTCCAAAACATACAAGCCCGGGCACGATCGCCGATCATTTGGATGCTGGCAAATATCAAAAACGCTATTCTGCTTGTCACCTCCAATAGAAGTGAAGGGGATGTGGGATATGCCACAATGGACGGTGACACCAGTGGGAGTCTTGCCCCAATAGCAGGAATTGATAAACCATTTATACGCAAATGGCTTTTATGGGCTGAAAAGTCGCTAAATATTTCCGGATTATCCAGTACAAACCAACTGACTCCAACTGCTGAATTACGACCTTTGGAAAGAAATCAAACTGATGAAGATGATCTGATGCCTTATGAATTGATGGTCCAAATAGAGAGATGCGCTATCAGGGACCATCTTTCTCCTTTGGATACTTATCAAAATTTGTTAGTCAAGAATTTAACCGATCAGAAAACATTAAAAGCATATATCGCTAAATTCTTTCGTATGTGGGCCAAAAACCAATGGAAACGAGAGCGGACGGCGCCCTCATTTCATCTGGATGATTTCAATGTAGATCCACGTACCTGGTGCCGATTCCCAATTCTATCTTCAGGATTCGAAGATGAATTAATTGAATTATTTGAAATACCTTAATACACAAATTAATATCGTTTTAATATTCCATAATAGTCGATGCCAATAATCGAAGTTTTTTAGGTTAATAATATATCTTTGCCAATTCTAAATTCTCTTGTATCGCTAATGACAAGTTTATTATATATCATTTGGAATGTTGACCCTGAAATATTCGCGATTGGCTCACGACCAATCCGATGGTATGGCTTACTTTTTGCATTGGGTTTTTTATTGAGCCAGCAAATACTCATACGGATATTTAAATCTGAGGTCCCTAATGAGGATAAATTAAAAAAACAAGCGGAAAAAGATGTAGAAATCCTAACAATATATGTTGTTATAGCTACGATTATTGGGGCACGTCTGGGGCACGTACTTTTTTACGAACCCGAAAAGTATTTAGCTCATCCTCTGGACATAATTAAAATATGGGAGGGTGGACTTGCAAGTCACGGAGCAGGTATTGCCATTTTTATAGCTTTGTGGTTATTTGCCCGAAAGCGAAAAAAAGACTGGACATTTTTACAGGTTGCAGACAGGGTAGCGATTGTTGTTGCGATCACCGGCGCATTGATTCGATTTGGTAATCTGATGAACTCTGAAATATACGGATTCCCCACAGAATCAGAGTATGGATTTGTTTTTTCCAGGTTTGGATCAGAGGCTCTAACTTCCTCTTCCAGCCCTGTTGAGGATGTATCCTTTACCAAACATGATAAAATTGAAGAAGGGATATATGTGCCAATTACGGCAAATTTGACTTTTAAAAAAGGCACTGATGAAAATCGACAACGGTCCTATATTGAAAATAATGTTCCTAATATTTTTGGGGGTAGATACAGTTACATCTCTGACCACGTTACGATGGATTCTTCCAAACCTTTGGAATATTCTATTTCGGGTCGTACGGCTTCCATTGAATTGCTGGGCATCCCCAGACATCCAACACAACTTTATGAGTCGGTAACATCATTATTGTTATTTATCCTTCTAATTTTGTTGTGGAATAAGTGGAAGGAAAAAACACCGCATGGAAGAATATTTGGCTTGCTTTTAATACTTTTATTTTCAATGCGGTTTGTGCATGAGTTTTTTAAAGTAAACCAGGTTGATTTTGAAAAGGATATCCCATTGAATATGGGACAGTGGCTAAGCATTCCACTAGTGATTTGGGGTATTTACATATTTGTAAAATCGTATAATCAGGGTCAGGGAACCGGATCAAAACCGCTGTCACCCCATGGGTGACAGCGCGATATCCTTTTTATGCTTAATTTTGTTCCTTTTAAAAGGCCATGCTTCAAAATAGCTTGCTTTGAATAACTTGAACAAGTAGGCGTGAAACGGCAAGAACTTGGAAAAATTGGAGATATAACATATTGATATAAAATTATTGGGAACACGAAGATTTTTCTTACTATTTTTTTCATTTCCATTTGTTTAGGAGGCATTTTTGGGTTACCTAACAAGGACATTGTTAAATAAATAGTTCAAATTTGTGTTCCACAGGGAAGTATTTAGTTGATTGAATGACGATATCCATTGCAAAATTAGCGCAATTTATCACACTGTACACCATATTATTTATGGGTATTTTGTCGAATACCTATGCTCAGCCTAAACAAAACAATGATGATGTTAAGGATGAAGTCCCTGACTCGCTTTCTCGAATTGTTGAGATTGATAAAATATTTATCACCGGCAATAAACGCACAAAAGATCATATCATAACCCGTGAGTTAGATGTAATGCCCGGCGAACGATATTCCTATGAAGAGTTATTGAAATTATTAAAAATTGACAGGAATAAAGTTTATAATACCAGTTTATTTAATACCGTTGAAATAAGACCCTACGATATACAAGGGGATAAAGTAGTTATTCAGGTTGACGTTCAGGAGAGATGGTATTTTTATCCAATTCCAAAAATTGACTTTGTCGATCGGAATTTCAACGACTGGGTTCAAAATCACGACGCTGATTTTTCAAGATTGAACTATGGGATCAAATTCACTCAATACAATTTTCGGGGCAGAAATGAACGGCTGGCATTTCTTATCCAGGGAGGGTATACAAAACAGTTTGGACTGCAGTATTCTATACCTTATATAGACCGGAACCAAAGGACAGGATTGTCATTTAAATTTGACTATGGTGAAAATACAAATACTGTCTATACTACCGATGATCATCTTCGCTTATTTGTTGATTCTGATCTGGTTATACGACGTGGTTTGAATAGTGCGATATCTGTAACACGTAGAAACTCATTTTATAATACCCACAATTTTGGTCTGGAATACGACAATAAATGGGTTGGAGATACCGTGATAGCTTTAAATCCGAATTTTTTCAGAGGAGGAGTAAACCAACAAAAGTTTTTTACACTAGGTTACGCATTTGTGTCAGATCACCGCGATATTATCGCTTACCCATTGAAGGGACATCAATTCAAAATATCCGCCATCAAAAAAGGCATTGGAATATTTGGCGACGTCAATATGTTTCACATTTTTTCTTCATATTCAAGATTCTGGGAATTAAAAAAACGGTTTTTCGTTTCAAACCATTCCAGTGCCTATATCAGTTTCCCCGGAAGCCAGGATTATATTAATTCCACCGGACTCGGGTATGGACCTGAATTAATCCGTGGATTTGAGCTTTATACAATTGAAGGAAAAAGTTACTTGTTAAATAAAACTACATTCAAAAAGGAATTGGTATCTATTCTAAAAAATATGAATGCGATACCTCTGGAACAGTTTCAAACTTTTCCATTATCTATTTATTTGAAAACCTACTTTGATTTTGGATATGTATCAAATTTGGAAGGGGAAGGTAGGGACCAAAATACGCGCCTGACAGATAAGATTATTTGGGGCACCGGTTTTGGGGTTGATTTCTTCACAATGTACGACTTAGTGGTTCGAACTGAATTTTCTATTAATTCAGAATTTCAAAAGGGATTTTTTATACATTTCAGAAAAGAATTTTAATTTAAAAGGGATATTTGCAAAAAATGCAAATTATCACAATTCAGCTTACTATTTTTTGATTAATCAATAAAAGTATATGACCCTCTTGCATAGAATAACGTAACCTGTTCTTTACGTTTATCCTATGAAAAAAAATGTCCTGTTTTCGGTTCTACTCTCATCGTTAAGTTTCCACATTTGTTCTGGTCAGGAAACAGAATTTAGTGGGCCCCGGTCCAACGGTGTTGCAAATTCATCAATCACTTTTAGCGATGTATTTTCAATATTTAATAATCCAGGATCACTTGGTTATGTTGAAAATGAATCTGTCGCTACGGGGTACCACAACCGCTTTGAAATGGAAGCGTTTTCAACCGCTTTCGCAGTAGTCAACAAAAAAATTAAATCGGGGTTTGCCTCGCTTGGAATCTCACGGTTTGGCGATGAACTGCTAAACCATTCCAAAATAATTGCAGGATATGGAAACACCCTTGGGATTGCATCAATCGGAGGTTCTATTACGTACCATCAACTTCAAATTGAAGGATTCGGATCCAGAGGCTTTGTAACTTTAGATTTTGGAGGAGTAGCCCGTATTACCCCTGAAATTCAAATTGGGGCTTTGATAAAAAATATTTCACAGGCTAAGATCTCAGAGCACACCGGAGAAAAATACCCTGTCCTGATTATTGCCGGATTAAGTTACAAGCCCACAACTTCATTAACATTAAATGTACAGATCAATAAGAATATTTCTGATCCTGCCCAGATTAAAACAGGACTCGAATACCAGATCAAAGCAATATATCTGCGTTCAGGCTTCAATACAAATCCATCGTGGTTTGCATTTGGAGGTGGCTTTCACCATAAGAAATTCGAATTTGATTACGCCATACAGAATCATCCGTTACTGGGCAGGTCTCACACAATCGCACTTACCTACAACTATAAGCAATGAATCGCCGGTATATAACACTGCTTTTGCTAAGTTGTTCTTTGCCGGCTACTTCTCAAATTGATAATTCCATTGAAGATTGGATAACTGATATATACGATATCAGTGCTTCCGGAATCTCTGAAAGTGAATTATACGAATACCTTGTGGAAAGATCTACTCACCCGTATGACCTGAATGCCGTAACCCGGGAGGATCTCAGCACGCTATATATTTTAACCGGGGATGAAATAGAAAAAATCATGGCATACCGCAAAAGGTATGGAAAATTTACATCTGTTTTCGAACTACAGAATATTGATGAACTTAACTATGCGTCCATTCAAAAATTAAAACCCTTTATAAAAGTTTCGGCACGAAAGCCTGCCTCCGACTGGAATGGTTACGGATTGGTACGATTCGACAGGATATTGGAAGAACAGCAAGGATATAAGAACAAAACTTTCGGAGGATCACCCGAAAGGATTCTGGCAAAGGTCAGAATCTCTGACAATTCGAAGTTTAAATTCGGTTTGGTTGCAGAAAAGGATGCAGGAGAAAAAATTAATTGGCGTCCTGAAAATCGGTATTATGGATTTGATCACATTGCCGGGTTTGCCTCGTATTCTGGTAATGGGTTTTTAAAACAAATAGTAGTTGGAGACTTTGTGACATTATGGGGACAGGGGCTCGTTACAGGGGGTGGTTTTTTTCTTGGTAAAGGCCGGGAATCAATACTAACCGTAAAAAGAAACCAAACGCAGTTTCAACCTTTTTCTTCTACAACAGAGGTCGGTTTCTTTCGTGGTACGGCCGTTGTAATAGCTCCCGGAAAATTTATAATATCAGCATTTTACTCAAGCAAATCAATCGATGCACGTATCGATACAACCGGCGAAATATTATCCATTTCTTCATCAGGATATCATCGAACTGATTTGGAATTAACGAAAAGGAAAAAGGTAAACTCCCGGGTGATAGGAATCAATCTCTCCTTGCCCGTCAACAATTCTCTTAAATTGGGAAGTTCATTTCTTATCAACAATATGAACAGGGGATTTACGAATCCCTCCGGGAGCTACAATTATTATGGTCTAAGAGGAAATAACAGTTATGCAGGCGGTGTAAATCTTGAGTATAGAAAACATAATCTTGTCATTTTTGGAGAATCAGCATACTCCAGTTCAGGAGGAACTGCGCACATTGCAGGTACCATTATTTCCCTTTCACATACTGTTGATGGTATTTTTTTATTCAGGAATTATTCCAGGGACTATAACAACAAGTTTGCAGCACAGGCATTCAGGGAATCGAGTTCGGCGAACAATGAAAAAGGAACATACTGGGGAATGAAAATTACGCCTCTGGACAAGCTCACAATTACCGCATTTGCTGATCTGTTTACATTCCCCTGGTTAACCTATAATACCAAAAGCCCTTCATATGGTAGCGATATTATGATGAATGCTTCCTGGGTACAATCAAAATTCAGCGCCAGGGCTTATGTAAGGTTTCGAAGTAAAGAAAAAAGTATTAAGTTACCAACATCAAAAAGTTATCAGACTCATCTTCTTAACCGAACCCAGATCAATATTGATTCAAAATTGAATGTAACAGAAAATATCGCATTAAGAATCAGTGTATGGTATTCTCGCAGTAAACAGTCAGGACAGAATAGCTCCGGAAATCTTATATACCAGGATATTCTCTTCAAATATCCAAAAATATCGATTACAGGAAGATTTGCACTCATTGATTCCAGAACACATGAAAATACCTTTTATGTCTATGAACCGGACTTGTTATACTCTTTTTCTGTTCCTTCCTATAGTGGAAATGCAATAAAATACTTTATCCTCTTTAAGCGAAATATTACCAGAAATCTGTCGATTTGGGCGAAGTGGTCAAGAATTTCTTACTATGACCGGGAAAAAATCGGTACAGGGATTGCAAGCATAGATGGTCCACGAAAAACAGAGATCAAAGCACAGATCATTGCAAAATTCTAGTTTCTGAGGAGTGCTGAAATCCTAAAAATTATTGATTAAATTTGTGTAAAATTTAGAAATATCATGGAGGTATTAGAAAATAATAAGACGGATCTCGAAAAATATTTCGAAAAATATAAAAAAAATATCATTGGGGATTCCTCTAAATTTCCAACACCCTACGGGAAGAAAACGATGGTATATGCCGACTGGACTGCCAGCGGAAGACTCTATGGGCCCATTGAAAAGATTATTTCTGATCAACTGGGTCCGATGGTTGGAAATACCCACACGGAAACCACTGTTACAGGCACTTCCATGACCAAAGCTTATCATAAAGCACACGCTATTATAAAAAACCATGTAAACGCTTCTTCCGAAGATGTCATAATTACCGCCGATTCTGGCATGACTGGTGTTGTAAATAAGTTTCAGCGTATTCTGGGATTGAAAATACCTGAAAATTTGATGAACAATTTTCAAATTTCAAAGGATGACCGTCCCGTTGTATTCGTTACCCACATGGAGCATCATTCCAATCACACCTCCTGGTTGGAAACAATTGCGACAGTTGAACGAATCATGCCTGACGAAAACGGGCTGATTGACAGGTCCCACCTGGAAGAGTTACTTGAAAAATATAAGAACCGTGAAGTGAAAATTGCTTCAGTTACCGCCTGTTCAAATGTAACGGGTATTCATACTGATTATCACCAGATAGCCAAACTTATGCATAAGCATGGTGGATTGTGTTTCGTGGATTTTGCGTGCTCTGCCCCATACCAGCATATTGATATGCATCCTTCCGAAGAAGCTGAAAAGCTTGACGCAATATATTTTTCGCCCCACAAATTCCTTGGAGGGCCGGGATCTACAGGAGTTTTGATATTCGATTCGTCATTATACAAAAACAAAGTTCCTGACCATGTAGGCGGAGGAACCGTTACCTGGACAAACCCATGGGGAGAACATATGTACTTTGATGACATCGAAATAAGGGAAGATGGAGGAACACCCGCATTTCTCCAAACTGTTAAGGCGGCACTGGCTGTTCAACTGAAGGAAAAAATGGGTGTAAAAAACATTATTGACCGGGAGCATGAAATTGTCAACAGGGTATTCGATGGGATATGCAATATTGACCATTTGAATATTATGGCCAGGAAAAATAAAAATCGGCTAGGCGTATTTTCATTTTATATTGATGATCTTCATTTCAATCTTGGGGTAAAATTACTAAACGATAAATTCGGAATTCAAACCCGGGGTGGCTGCTCTTGTGCAGGCACCTACGGCCATTACCTGCTTCATATATCAAAGGAAAAATCGCATTCGATCACAGATCAAATAGACCGTGGACATATGGAAGAAAAACCTGGTTGGATCCGGATGTCTATCCACCCAACAATGACAAATAGTGAAATTGATTTCATCATTGACTCGCTAAAAGAGCTAGTAGCTAATCACCAGGAATGGGCAAAAGATTACGAATATGATACAGATACCAACGAATTTATTCATAAATCTTACCGGGGTGATGAAGGGAAATTGATAGACAGTTGGTTTGATAAAAGCCAACTAAGCTGATTTTAATTCAAAAATGGTTACTTCTGGTAAAATTCCTACTCTGCCAGGATAGCCAATAAAACCAAAACCTCTGTTCACATAAATGAACTGATTATTTTCCTGATAAAGATCAGCCCATTGTTTATAAATATATTTTGATGGGCTCCATCGGAAATTTCCTATTTCTACTCCCATTTGAAATCCATGCGTATGACCTGCAAAAGTTACATCAATATCAGGGTATTGGGGTCGTATTTGCGCATCCCAGTGGCTGGGATCGTGCGAAAGAAGCAATTTGACCGGCACATCCTCACTCCCTGCATAGCACTTCTTTAAATCTCCGTATTTGGCAAACCTTCCGGTACCCCAATTCTGAACCCCCAGGATAGCAATCTCTTCATTACCTACTTTGATCCGTCTATTTTCATCCATAAGTAAATCCCATCCAATCTCTTTATGGGCCGATCTCAGCCTTTCAAGATTAGCACGTTTTGCCTGCGCTGAGGGCCAACTGCTATAGTCACCGTAATCATGGTTGCCCAGGATAGAAAAAGCTCCGAGAGGAGCCGAGATCTTTTTGAAAACATCAAAATAATCATCAAACTCAGTAGATTCATTATTTACCAGATCCCCCGTAAAGAAAAAAACATCAGGTTTTTCATTCACCAGCATGTCAACGCCACCCTGAACGGCAGTTTTGTTATAGAAGCTACCAGAGTGTATGTCAGATAGCTGCCCGATGGTAATCCCATCAAACTCCTTAGGAAGATTTGGAAGAACAATCGTTTTCCTTCGCAGCCGGTAGTCGTATGCACCTGAAATCACCCCAAAAGTCAGAGTAGCCATAGGGATTGCAGCAGAAATCAGGGCAGTTTTTGCGAGGAATTCTGACCTGGAAATACCCTCACCCGGTTTTGTAGTTGCCGCGGATGAGAATACGGATGCAATCCATTTCCCCAATCTCACCGAATCATCAATAAACAGGAAAAGAATGGCAATGAGTTTTGGAAAATAATTGATAAATATTCCGGCAATCAAAAAACTTCGGGAATACCTCCCTAAAAAATACAAATTGCCGAAGTTGTAATAATATACCGATATAATTGAGAGTGTGGTAAGCCCCCAAAATATGATGTTCACAACCTTCCACCATAAACTACTGATATCACCAAATACTACTTTAATTGCCTGATAAACGTACAGATCGATAATAATGAGAATAAAAGCCAGTACAGATACTGAAATTATTTTTCCAAGCATAAATAAAACGTGTTAAGCGATACCCAGTCTTCTGTTAAGTTTTGCAAAAAACAGATACATAACCGGAACAATCACCAACGTAAGGAATGTTGCAAAAGTCAACCCGAATATAATTGTCCAGGACATAGGTCCCCAAAATATTACGTTATCTCCCCCAATAAAAAACTTAGGATCATATTCTGTGAAGAAGTTTATGAAATCGAAGTTTATTCCAATAGCTAACGGCAGTAATCCCAAAATGGTTGTAATTGCAGTAAGAAGTACCGGTCGAAGTCGTGTTGTACCCGCCTCAACAATAGCTTCTTTAATTTCTTCAATACTCAATCGCTCATAATCTCCGTCCAGCCTCCTCCGGGCACGTTGTAATTCTATAAAATCGATTAATACAATGGCATTGTTTACAACAATCCCAGCCAATGAAATGATCCCGATCATTGTCATGATCACAACAAAATCCATTTTAAAGGTCACAAGGCCCATAAATACACCTATTGTACTCAATATTACCGAAGTCATAATGATGAAGGGTGTGGTCACTTTATTAAACTGGGAAACGATGATTAGGAATATCAGAAAAATAGCCAAACCCAGGGCTTTACTCAGGAATGCCATTTCTTTAGCCTGCTCCTCCTGTTCTCCGCCAAATTTATATTCGAATCCCGGTGGCATATCGAAGGTTGGTAATAATTCTTTAAGTTTATTGGTAATTTCCGTGGCATTGTATCCCGTAATTACATTCGAACTGATTGTTATCACTCTTTTCAGGTCTTTTCGCTTTATAGAGCCAAACGTTGAGCTAAACTTAACTTTTGCCACAGATGAAATAGGCACCTGATGTATCTTGCCAGTTGTCTGATTCCTGAATACAACACTTTTATTCATCAGGGCTTCTATATCGTACCTGTATTTTTCATCCAATCGCAGCTGGATCTCGTAATCATCTTCCCCTTGTTTGAATTTCGAAATCTCCTTCCCGAACAATGATGTTCTGACTTCATTGGCAACACTGTAGGTTGATAAACCAAACATACGTGCTTTTTCGCGGTCAATATCAACAATCAACTCAGGCTTGCCTGTCTCCAAATCTGTTTTAAGATGTTCGATACCTTTAATACCTGATTCATTAATAAAAACCTTCAACCTTTCGATCACATCTGTCAACTCTTCATAATCCTTCCCGGAGACTTCAATATTAATCGGTTTACCTGCTGGCGGACCCATTGCATCTTTGTCAATCGTAATGGCAACACCGGGATAACCCTGAACTAAATCTCTTAATTCATCCATCAGTTCACGTGTTGATTGCCCCCTGCGATCTTCATATTCGACAAAATTTACGGTGATGAGGGATTGATTGGGGGTATCGGCTTTACCAAAAGCTGAGGGATCATTTGGATCTGATGTATCTTTCCCAACTTTGGAAATTATTGATTCAACCATATAATCATAAGGTTGCAGCGCTAAAAAAATTTTTCTTTCAATTTTCTCTACAAATTCATTGGTGACTTCAATGTCAGTTCCAAGAGGGTACTCAATAAATATGTTTACATATTTTGGTTCATTATCCGGCATGAAAATCACTTTGGGTTGATTAAATATCATTAATGCTATTGAAAAAAATAAAA
>SDBV01007705.1_pt1 | contig 14671 bp, 11 predicted proteins | sample 2277081 | NCBI WGS metagenome assembly SDBV01 (sample SAMN10402039, study PRJNA504765) | marine sediment metagenome | isolation source: marine sediment core GS10_PC15, 223 cmbsf | place: Arctic Ocean: Southern Knipovich Ridge | collected 2010
TTGGTGAAGCGATTGATTTGGAAATTAAGTTTGCTGAAATTCAAACAATCAGTCAACAATTAAGTAAGGATTTCGAGGGCGTTTCTAGTAGTGTCAGAGCACTTAGTGACGAATTTGGTGTAGCTGCCGGTATCATAGCTGAAGGCACATACCAAACATTATCTAACCAAGTCGCTCAAGGCGCACAAGCCTTTACTTTCTTGAAAGCTGCTGCCGACTTCGGTACTGCCGCGGTCACTGACACTGATTCCGCTGTGAACCTTTTGTCTTCCGCTATCAACGCCTTCGGATTTTCAGCGTCGCAGACGGCCACCATCAGTGCAAAACTGTTTAAGACCATCGAACTCGGCCGTATTCGCGGTGAAGAGTTTGCAAACACTTACGGCAGAATATTGGTCCTGGCTGCTGATCTAGGGGTAGCATTCGACGAGGTCAATGCGTCTGTTGCTACATTGACCATCTCGGGATTAAGATACAATGAAGCATTCACACTTATAAACAATGTGATGCTGAAATTAATCCGCCCCACTGCGGCTATGAATGAAGAATTTGAGAGAATGGGGCTCGTATCATCTGAAGCTGGGATCCAGGCTTTCGGTTTCCAAGGGCTCCTTGAAAAGCTCCGTGAACGTGCTGGAGGTACAGCTTCGGAATTGGGTGAGTTATTCGGTAGAGTACGCGCCATTCGTGGTGCTTTGGGATTGACAGGGAAGGCAGCAAAAACTTATGAAAAGAATCTTAAGGCTATCCAAGAAGCCAGCTCAAAGGATATAGGCGAACAGAAGATGAAAATCTTCGCTACGAACGCAAAACAAGTTACAATCGAAATGCAACGATTGAAAAATGCTATAGTGTTTGACTTTGGCAGAAGTGCATTAGCCACACTTAATGTTGGAATAAAAGCTATGGGCGGACTGGTGGCCGGGTCGAAGGCCGCGGCTCTTGCGGTAGCAGCGCTCGCTGTGCAGGTAATTATTTTAGCTAAATCGTTTGTTTTCAATCCAGTAATAGCCCAGTTAGCTATAGTAACGGCTGCTGTTTTTGCTGCATCTGTAGCGTGGCAAAAATGGACGGAGACTGCATTTGAAGGTATACAGAAGGTAAGAAAAGCTGAGAAGGATGCGGCAGAGGCTCGCGCTAACCAGGAGAGTGATTTAGCCGAAATTCGCATAAAGGGATTACGTACTGCCGCTTCGGCGGCACAAAAAATACTTATCGAACGTATAAGTTCCTTTACAGAACTCCGACAAGCTGCTTTTGATTCACAAGCTGAGATAAGTGCTGATTTTCTCGCACATTTACAAAATGATAAAGGGTCATTTGAAGACTATGTCAATGATATTGAGTCTATATTGGAGAAATCTGCGAGCTCTATGAAGAGTATACAGAAAAAGATATTTGATCTTACACGTGAAGGCGAGGATATCCGGTTCGATGAAAGTTTGACCGGTAGATCCGCCTTACGGAAATCTTTTGCGCAGAGGAAACGGGCGTTAAGTCTACAGGAGCGAGCCAATGCAGCGACAAAGGCTGGCAATACTGAACAGGCGCAATCACTTACCAATGATGCCAAAGCGGCTGCTGCTAAAGCAAAACAATTAGCGCTTTCAGCAGATAATCGTGTGGCTTTTAGCCGAGCTAGAAAGGTTGAGGAATCAATTCGTGCTGACGAAATTGCCGGCCTCGAAAAAGCAAAATCTTTAGAGTTAGACAAAAGTCGAGCTGCGATAAAAGCTTTTGATAACATAAAAACGACAATTGAAGATCTATCGAAAGAGGACCCAATACAGATTTTGGCTGAAATAGTAATCGCTAGGCCCATTGAGACTATAGATGATGCCATAGAGCTGTCAAAACGACTACCTGAAGCAGAAAGCGCAGCGGCACAGCAAATTAGAGACGCAACTGCACAAACGAAAGCACAAGACGAATATAATTCCGCCCTTGAATTCACGCAGAATGCTCTAAAGGATATAACTGCCGAATTAAGCAAAGCTGCAAAGATTAGAAAAGTCCAGTCTATCGGCCCGCTCGGCGCACCTGGCAGGACGGAGTTCATAGTCGGTAGGAGATCGTTTGATACGCGTGCTGAGGCTGTGACAGCACAAAAACAATTACTTGCGGTGACTGACCAGCTCATTGGTGCCTCAAAAAGACTTGATTCTAGTTTCGAGGAGACATTTGATCCTCAACTATTTGAAAGCGCAGTAACTTCTATGGAGGGCGCAGCGGGGGTGTTGGATAAAATCGGTCTTGATGCTTTTTCAACAAAATTAGGGGAAGCCCGTCAAGGAGCTGTAGACGCCGGTACTGCGGTACAGGAGATGGGATTAGCGGAAGTTTCTACAGCAGGTGTGGATAATTTTCTTAGAGTGCTTCAACAGATCGAAAAGCAACACATGAAGAATGCTAGAGCTGCCCAGGCGTCGGCAGCAGCATCGGCATCGACACAGAGTAAAGCATTCGGTGGTCTAATTTATCGTGCTACCGGGGGACCTGTCCCTAGAGGTTCCGATAGACGGCTAGCGATGCTTACAGTCGATGAAATAGTAATGAATACAAAAGCATCTAGGCGTTTCGCTTCACAATTGACCGCCATGAACGCCGGGGTAGAACCCCAATTCAGACAATCAGGCGGGGCGATTACTAACATTGGTGATGTTAATATCTCGGTACAAGGGGCAATGTTACCGGCACAAACAGCTAGAGAGACAATGATGGCATTTAAGCGTGAAATGCGGCGTAGTGGTACTTCTTTTAACTAGGAGAAATTACAGTGAGCGAAAGTAAAATCGGTATGGTTCCTAAGATTGAGTCTCAGATGGTTCGCCCGCGTGGTATAAAGGGATTATTTGACCCCAAGGGTAAGTTCTATATTGAACATTGGCGTGACGGCGAATGTATCGAGAAGCAAGAGTTTCCCAATGGAATCACGGATGAAGGTAAAAAGAAAATCTTCGATCTGTATTTCTTGTATTCCGATGTGGAAGTCCCGGAAAACAGTACATACGCTATTTACATCGGGCTTGTAAACACGGGCGCTACGCTTGCTGCGGCAGATACGTATGTATCACATGCAGGGTGGACCGAGTTTACGAATTATGAAGTTAGTGCAGTAGCTAAACGTGGTAAGTGGACTGCATCAGCGGCCACTGGGTCAGGCACCGTTAGCTCGACGAATGCGTCTCCCGTGACTTTTGATTTCACTGGCGCAGGTGGAACCGTATACGGTATCTTCGTTGTTAGTGGAACCATCACTGAGATTGAAGTTCTTAGCAATGTCACGGCAGGCAATAAGCTGTGGTCTACCGGCGCATTGGCTTCGGAACAAGATGTGGTCAGTGGCGATCAATTGAAAATCACGTATACCGTGAACGCTTAATTCTAGAATTAAAACCTGGGGCGGACAGGCTGCCCCAGGTTCTCACCAGGGAGACAATTATGGCTCTACGTTGGATCGAAGGGTTCGAGGGTTTTGGTGCCTTAACCGGAGCCAGTCTCACTACTGAAATAGACAAAAAATATGACGCTATAAGCCTGTCACCCGCTTTACAGGCAGGTCGCGGTAGTGGCTCTAGCCTCGGTATCGGATCTACGCAATCGCACTACATAGTTAAGACTTTTGATGACCAGGCAACTTGGATTATAGGTTTCGCGTTTCATACTCCTGCGTCTTTTTCCGGAACTTCAAGACCGATGATAACGCTGCTGGACGGCGGGTCTAGTGGCACTATTCAAATGCAACTTAGATTATTTAATGATGGGCTTCTAATAGACAGGAATGGTACAGCCCTCGACACTATTCCCACACTATTTGTGACACAGACTTGGTACTATATTGAGTTCAAAGTCAAAATTGATAATACGACGGGGATGTATGAGGTCAAAGTCAATGAGAGTACAGTTGGTACTCCAGGTTCCAGTGCAGACACGCAATACACTGCTAACGCTTTCGCTGATTCGGTTAAAATATGGAACACCGAAGGCTCTCCCTGGTACGATGATATGTATATCCTTGACGGGACCGGGGGAGCTAATGACGATTTTCTTGGCGAAATGAAAGTGGAAATATTGCTACCGGAAAGTGACTCCCTTTCGGCAGACTGGAGCCTGAGTACAGGCAGTGACCATTATGCGTTGGTGGATGAGAATCCAGCAGACGAAGATACTACTTATGTGTATTCTACTACTACTGATGAAATTGATTTATTCAATTTTGCAGATACAGGAGCAACACTCCAGTCTATTCTCGGGGTACAGATAAACACCCAAGCTAGAATTTCTGCAGCAGGCTCTATTGATATGTACATGCCTGTTTCATCTGGTTCTACCGTGAGTAATGGTAGTACGTTTACGGTGTCCGATACAGATTATAAAATCTTCGGTAGGGCTATTGGTCTAGATCCAGATATCAGCGCAGCTTGGGTCAGTGAGGCTGTTGACGCGGCTCTTTTCGGAGTTAAAATCGCCTAATGCCCGACATTAGAGTAACAGCACAGTACATAGAAGTACTCGCCTCTGTCAGCAGTGACCTCCGTGTCACCGCACAGTACGTAGAGTATCTGCGGGCCTATAATGAAGGTTTTATAACTAGTGTACTCAGTGTAACAGATACTATTGTCGGTGTCACTGTTCGCAATCGGTCGTTGACTCAAGGGCTATATTTTTCTACCGATATAATCGCAGCCGGTGTCCCCCAATCCCGGAGTGTTACTAATTCCCTTACTGATGATCGATTAGAATATAACCCGGAGACGGGTGAATATACTTTAGTCCACAACGGTCTATACGATGCAGTAGAGAGACAATTAATTGGGATACGGATACAAACTGATGATTTTAATGTCATCGATGTTATTGATTACGTATTCTTAAAACTGTCAGGAACCTCTGAGACTGTGACATCTGATTTCACGTCATTGGACCATGATGTCGTAGTGGCTTTCGGCTTAGAATCCACATTAAATGTGTCACATGCGGTTACCTATGAATTAGGCCGCGGCATCTCAGACACCCTTGACATCGGGCAGGCCATTGTTGCCCTGAAAATATCGAATAAAAGCATAGTGTCAAGTTTGGCCGTCAGTGACACTGTTGACTATACTCTAAATGAGAACAATAGGATTGTACTTTGTACATACACTCCATTTGTAGGCGCATCTTCTGATAGTAATGCACCGGCTCCGCCGTCTACTCTTTCGCCCACGATTATACCGCTAGACCAAATTACGCTAACATGCTCGGCAGCATCCACTAGTATTACACTGCGGAATCCTGAGTTAGGGGACAAGGATATAGCCCAGTTCCAACGAGTAAACAGAGAGACTCGGGGCGGTACGCTTGTAGTCTTTTCGGATCCAATATGGCCGCGCACTCAAAAGTTAATTTTAGAATTCACCGGCTTAACCGAGGCGAAGGGCCAGGAATTCCTGACCTTTTTGAATTTATCCCTGGGACAGTATGTCGAATTAACTGATTGGGAGAGCACAACATGGGGCGGGATTTTAACATCACCGCAGAGTCCCATAATCCGGGACGGCGATTGTAAGGTCACAGCTACTGTTGAGTTTGAAGGGGGTAAACTAAGTTTGCCGACTATTATTGATACATTGATAGTCGCCGACACAATTGCTGCGACTACTATAGATACTCTTTGGAGTGATGGTACAGGTGGCGCAAAATTGTTATTGCAGTCGGGGCAATTTACTTCTACTGTACGGCAAAGTCAATCAGTCTCAGGTATTGATACCAATCCTAATGCCATTGGCTGGGATGGCACAGATACGCCGTGGGTAGGCGTTACCGCAAAGAAACTATACTTACAGTCGGGTCAATTTTCATCAACTTTAAACACTAGTTTGTACGTAGGTGCATTTGAAGGTAATGTTGCTGGTATAGCATGGGATGGCACAGACACCCCCTGGTGTGGGTCATCTAGCAATAAAATGTTCTTACAATCAGGCCAGTTCAATTCTACAGTCAAAGATAGTATTTCAATAGCTGCAATAGACACCCACATTACTGGTATGTCATGGGACGGCACAAATTATCCATGGTCGGGTAATACTGCTGACAAGTTATATCTGCAATCGGGCCCGTTCACGTCGACATTGGTCGATAGCCAATATATCGGAGGCGTCTCATCAGTTATAACAGATATTACATGGAACGGATTAAATACACCTTGGATTGACGTTACCAATAAGAAGCTGTATATGCAGCAGGGTCAATTTACGTCTACACTCCTAGATAGTCATGCCTTAGGCGGATCGACTCTGCCTACTGGAATTTGTCCCACTAATTTCCATAATAATCTATAATGATTAAACTAACATCGTTCCAGACTACAACACTACTTCCGAATCCCGAGTTCGGGGATAGTGAAGGTGTGTTAGATGAAGTCGCAGTAAAGCGAACTATCGCCGGTAGTCGCTACGTGTACGTCAAAACTAAAAATAGCCGAAGGAAATTGATTTTTAGTTTCAAACTCCAACGGCTAAAAGCATTAGAATTAAGAGCTTTTATACAGTCATACTTTGCATCCACAGTTACCTTGGTCGATCATTTAGATCAAATTTGGATCGGCAATTTCATGACTAATCCTTTTGAGTTTACATCAATAGCGGGATCGATGATAACACTTCAACTAGATTTTGAAGGGGTCAAGCAATGAGGAATTTATCTGCTGCTGCACTCTTGAAAGTCGCCAATAACATAGGTAGTGAGCCTATAAACATAATTGAAGTGGAATGGGTCAAGGGTAGTGATCTTAAAATCAGTTATGCTGATCGTGATTTGACATCAATTGATGGCAAAATTCTTGAATTAGCTAACCTCGATAACGTGATTAACATCACGGGAAATTCTGATTCACAGGAAATTACAGTTAAGCTCGATGATACTAACGGAAATATCCGGGCCATAATGGATGTCAATGACATACATTTTCGCGACGTTTGGGTGTATCAATGGTTTGAAGGGCTGGATCTTTCGGATAAATTTCTACTATTCAAAGGGAAAATAAATTCTCCTGTGACTTGGAACGAGGGCGATAGGACTGTTAGTTTTACTATTATATCACAACTCGAGTCCAGAGAAATAGGATTTTCACCGGAAGAAGGAAATTTTCCAGACATAACACCCGAGTTGATTGGGAAGCCGTGGCCAATGTGTTTCGGGACAGTAAAACATGTCCGCGCTTTAAGAATAACTGAAACTATGACGGGGATTTTAGGCGACGGGATAGGTATAGCAGATTTTGCATTGCCGGCAAGAGCTTTTGCATTATCTATTGTAGCTGGCTACCGTGGACTCACAACGTCTACCCATATTAACCAATCCGATGCTACATTGGCAACGTATCTGTGTCAAGAAAAAACACAACGAAACAGTTTTAGAGTTTTTAACCATGATCAATTTCCCCGCGGCACAATCAATCTTGAAATTGGTAAAGCTACACTGGAAGGCCATTTTGTAGGTAGCACAAACCGCTTTGTTTTACATAACATCGGTGATAATTATAAGTTAAATCATCCTGAGTGGCCCAATTTTGAGGTACTAACATACGCTGCTATTGCAAGAGGGTGGGGTACCGGATCAGCAACTTCCGGCGGCGGAGTCATACAACCATGTCCTGGCGGTGAGACTTTTACAGCGCCGGGTTATGGTGGTTTGATTACAACATCATTTGAATATCGTTGTGGTGGGGATTGTACACAGAAGTCAAAGTATTTCCCGCATGCTGAAGGGTGGTTGCCTTTTATGCGGCCATTACGCGCAGACAAAGGTTTTTGGCCGACACATTATACGGGTAAGGTGATTGGGGACAATGCAGGGTACATATTTCTTAATGCAGGTAATAAGGTACAATTAGCTACCGACGAGAAACAAAAATTTGTAGTGAGTATTGTTCCTGGAACAGTATTGCACGTCACAGCTTGGTCTCAACGTGAAGGGCAACGGTTTTTGCAGACTGTTCCACAGAACTATTATACTGTTTCCACGGAGTCATGGGGCGACATCACGGCGGTGATTGTAACCCTGAATGAGGCATTATCTAAATACGAAGATATGGGGTGGGAAGATGATATTTTTGTCACATTTAGATCGGATATTGGCCCCAATGTTGTGAATATACTAGAGTATCTTATCGACTTATATACGGATTTTACTGTAGATTCCACTTCATTCGACCATGTAAGGGGCCGTATAGAGGTATATTCAGCGCATTTCGCAATATATGATCGTAAAGATATTTTAACAGTCTTACAAGAGATTTCGTATCAAGCGTGTTGCTCCCTAATACTGAAAAATGATGTATTCCATATAAAATACCTTCCAGAAGAACCTACCACAGTAAGTACAATAGGCAAAGGAGATATTCTAGTTGACTCCTTAATGCTGGAGCACACTAATACAGAAGATATCATCACCAAAATGGTGTGTAAATGGTCAGCTTCTGGTGCACAAGAGGAACCATATACGACTATACTCCGGCATAATGTCGCTAAATATGGAACCCACCTTGAGGACTTCGATTATTATATTTACAATTATGTCGACGCGATAATCAAAAGCGCAACATTTTGGATTATCAGGCGATCAAATACGTGGAAAAAATTAACATTTAATACTCCATTGACGAAATTGAATTTAGAATCATTGGATAGTATAGATATAAATTTAATCGGAGATTTGGCCAATGTTTCTGTCATTTCTACTATTGAGACGGTAGCGTATAATTCAGATGATAGGTCTTTACATTTTACATGTTGGACTCCGGTAAAGGCCGGGACGATGATTCCCTATATATTTGCGTATCCCGCTGATGTAGATGAAACTCTCACTTTCCCTACACCAGAAGAAATACAACAAGGTTTCAATGGTAGTGGCTTTTCGCCGAATAAGAGTGCTACAGGCCAATTGGTGCCGGGACGTATACTTGCTAATAAATCGTATATTGCAGGATCGAGTAGCAGTAGAGATGCACCCTGCTCTAAATTTGATACTCAAATTCAACTAGCATTTAAAGATTGTAAAGACAAAGACGAAGACGACGATGATTCAACAGAAGAAGAGAAAGGTGATTTGATCAATGACGAAGGGAAAAGACATCCCAGTGATCTCGGCGATGAACAAAGATCGCCAGACGTTCCATTAGACGAGACATGGATAGACGACCCGCAGGGTCCACCTAGTGTGGATTACGAAGGAGTGTCATTACCGTCGCCTGATGGTTGGGGCAATGATTATGGCAGTGGCCCCGGCAGCGGACTCGAAGCGGGGGATACTGACAGTGATGACACGGACGGACTTCCTGACCCGGATGACATCGACGATGATGTCTGTAATGTCACTGTGTACGTGGGTCAATTAGCACCTGTAACACACGTGCGACCGGGAACTTGCACTAATAGTGCGTTTGCTGAAGGGTACAATGTAGATGGAACGTTTGGCTGCGTAGTCAATGGTAATTATGTCGCCAATGCGTCCATTTATGTTTTCAATTCACGTGAAATGGCCATAGCCAAAGTTGATCAAATCAACGCTAATAAATTTGGCACTGTGGGCGAAAACTTGGAATGGTCTGCCTATCTGATCGGGGGAACTTGCCCGGAGCCCGATGATCCACAGATGATAGCGTTTCGAGGGCCTTAGCGCTGACGTAATATCATTCGCCTGTAGCACTCCGCCGTGGCTATGCAGTCCTGTAAGGCGTCGTGGGCCTTATCGTTTGTGACATCTAATTTTTGACAAATATAACTGAGACTTTGTTTACTGAACAAAACTTTTTCACTTCTAAAATCACATAGGTCGCTGTCGAATGCGGCAGTGACCATTGTGTCTCTGTAAACAGGGTAGAATGCTTGTTCAAATGATTCTTGACCAATCCATTCTTTCAAAAATTCCCTGTCAAACGGCCAATTTTGTGCCAAAGGCACAATCTTCTTGTACATCGGAAGTTCTAATCGGTCAAACCACTCGTCAAATAGATCGGCACAAGTAAACGGTTCAACGGCATGTTGTTGCCTACGTACAAATTCCTCTATAGGGAGTTTTATAGCGGCACGGTCGACACGTTCTGGATACTTGACTTTAAGATCCATACAGAACGGTAAGACGCCTTTCAGTGGTTTGATATTTGCATCCAGGGGCAATACGGCGACTTGCCATATATCGTGAAAGCTTGGGCGTATGCCAGTGGTTTCTGTGTCAATTGCACACAATATGTGCCCATTGAGATGTTGCATAGAGGAGTATTTTCTGTATCCCATTATTTACCTCGCAGAAAATTTAAGGCTCGGTAGAGACGAGATCGTTTTATTTCTTCAAGTTCTTTATAAAAATCGACTAAGTCTTTTCGTAAAAATCCAATACTAGCATTCAGATTGTTAAGTGTTCTAGTATGTTTCTTAACGGCTGTTATAAGCGGCTGACATTCTAATTTTTCACCCATTAAATCCACCAGTAAAAGAGTCGAATAATCAAAGGCTTTTTCTTTATTTCTGCCCAAAGGATGTCCATATCTCTTTTGAGAAAGAGCGCTTCTTCCCGAGCCTTGGACAATTCTTCTGAAAAATCATCTAGACATATTTGCATAGATCGTAATTTGTTGTTTATCACTTCAAAAGCTTCGGTATGAATATTTATAGCGTCTGTCAATACTATGAGAGAGTTAGACACGAAACCTGGCGGTAACGTGCATGAACAATGGCCTAGAAATTTTAAGTCATTAAGCATTTATAGACCTCCAAATATGCATAACATCGCCATTCAGATCTTCAAGTGTGCCGTCATTTATAATCGTATAGTTCCAATTCTTGTAGCCTATCAAACTGGTTTCCGCGTCATCAGTACCTGTCTCTATTCCTGGTCGTTTTATCTTCACAAGAACCCCACCATTATGCCTAATGTACTCAGCCTCATTATAGAATCGTAAATCGCTAATGATTATAAAATCACACTGTGGACAATCAATTGCGTTTGCTAACCAAACGAATTCACTGATTTCTCGCATCTTATTCCCGACAGCGATCCAAATATCCCTCGGGGATATTCCGAGACGCGGTAGGACTATTTCTTTCTCTTCGTAGTGTGTCTCGTAATATATCCCACGCTGTAAGCCCGCCCACCCAAACATTTGAAAAGCCACATCTTTTAATCTGCCCGCAAAAGCGGCATTTTTAACTTTAGTCTTAGGGCACGTCGTTCTAATATAGGTATCAAGAAACTTAGCGGCCGAACTCTTGCCCACTTCTTTCTGATGTCCAAAAGCAATTATTTTCTGATTTTTCCCGCTGACCATACTCCTGTCTCCTCTTCGATTACAAGATGGTTAAGGTGTAAACTATTTATATTTACGCCGACAAAAGTTTCATCATCCAAAGTGACAAATTGAGAAAATCCGTGATCGAAAGCGTACGCTAACTGTTGACGCTCTTGAAGTGTCAATTGATCTATTTTTGATTTTATACTCACTGCTCGACCTCCAATTTGTTATCACACAAAATGAAAGGTCGACCAACATACTGCACCTGTTCTAAGCTGATATTACCAACGAAATACTGAGCCCCCTTGGACATAACCCGCCCTTTTGGATACTGTGACGGTAGTTCCCGTCCAAATTTTATCTTTGTCCACGAGTATACATCGTTGGGGTCTAACCAATTGATGAATAGATTATACAACTCGGAGTATAATATCATTTGTCCAGGGACATAGTGTACGGTTTCGTCTAGAAATTCTTCAAGATGCGTCCAATTGTGTTTCTGTGTCTGTTTTTTGATTTCTGTATCTAATGTCGGTATAAACAATCGATCGTTAGACGGTGGGATTTCCGTCCTCAATAGACTAGCCATGAAATCAGGGGCCTCTTTTTCTAATAACTCTTTCATTTTCGTTGTAGGTATCATATCCACTAGATCGAACGGCGGAACATGAATCATAGTGATTCGGGTATCACCGGAGAAGATAGGACATTCCGTAGCTTCATTACCTGTTTGGACAAAGTGGACGGTGTTTTCTACTTGGTACGGGGTGCGGCCCTTGTGGTGAATTGAAATCGTCGACGCGGTAATCCAGTCTTTAATCCTATTCCGGGCGGCTGGGCTCTTTTGAAGATTTGTTTCTTCAACCACACACAAGATGGCGTTTTCCAATTCACCATTGAATCCAGCGCTTGAGATCAATGAGGTATCAGCTCGGACATATCCGCGGGTCATTAGTGACCCAATCGCTTCGTGGAATGTAGTTTTCCCGGTACGCTCTTCTTTCGAGTAGAAGAATAGATACGGTAGATGCTCTTTCGGGAAACGAAATAGCGAAGCTACCCAGATTCTGAGATAATCGGCCCCTGTGTTAATATCATTGGCCTTACACCAACCATCTTTTGCTATGGTACTATCAAGACCTCTTCCACAATGAACTAATATCTTTTCCCATGTTGGAAATATAAAAGGTTCATCTTCTTTCGGTAAATATCGAAATTCGGCGGCATTACGATTCCACTTCCGGCCGCCGATATATTCGTCCTGAAACGGGGCATTGGTCAACGTCCAGCCTTCAAGGACGCAATGCCCCAAGATTTTATTTATATCAGCATCAGAGAAGTAGAGGGCTTTTAATGCAACCCGGACATGGGTCATGGGCTCATTATGCCAATTGGTACCCGTTTTGATGACCCACCCGTAATCATCGCCACTCTCAGTAATGACGTGTCGGATAAGTTCGTCAAAATCCATCGCCTTGGATTCACCAGGCTGTTGGAGTTTAACATCAAATAACCTTTTCCAATATCCCTTTTCCTCACGCCATCCTGGCACTTCATCGTATTTGTCTGTGGGTTCTCGTTTGATATGGACTATCAAACGACCATCTTTATGTTGTTTCAATAATGCCGGCCGCCCTTCCACCCAACTGGGGGCTTCGGTGCGGGCTCCAAGCATCCGGGCCGCTTCAACAGCCGATTTTCCGTCGTTAAAGACGAAGCCGCCTTTCTCGTCTTCCATCCCTCCATGGGCCCGAGAGGCTATGTCTATCGACGGGTCACGGTTAAAATAGCAATATGTCCACCCGCTAGAGTCTTGTTTCCAGGCCTTGGATTCTTGTATTCCCGGTGAATAACGTCTAACAACCCATGCGCCGTCCGGGCGCTCTAGGGCAAAGCAAAAACAATTGTGATCACTACCTTGCTCTTTTCCAGTGGCGACTGTATCAAAGATGCCTCGGAGTTTCAACTTAACATGTGCGCGTTTAAGATCGAATGTATGGCATACTAGCATTTGATGATCTTGGTCCCACCACCAAGCCGATTTTGTTTCTACCAAATAGTCTAAAAGCTTCCTATGTTGATCATCAAGTTTGACTCGGGGGCGCTGTCCAGTCAGTTGATCGAAAATAGCTTCTTCAGTTGACGCTATAAATTGCGGCTGTGTTTTGTTTTTCTTACCGATAACGACACTAATATGGTCTTGCCAATTGATAGGAATATCAGTAAGAATTTCCCCATGACGAAGGAGTTTTAACCCTTCATTGAATTCTGTTTTCTTACGATGCCAGAACCACATTACTCCGCCGCAGCAGTCGACTTTACTTATAAAATCAAAACCGGTAATGGCGGACATTTTACCTAAAATGGACCGTGCCAAAGCAGCATGTTCATTATGGTTTGACGTGGGCACATCAGGTACGAAGACGTATAGATGCAGACCACTTCCAGATGTAGATTTCCGCACAGTGACCCATGGGATGGCACATGCGGCGTCACGAACTTCTTTTAGTTCGGCGTCGGATAAGACTTTGTTGGAATGACCTGCAATTGCGTCAAAATCAAAAGCAACCCATTTTGAGATTCTATGTTCAAAATCCCAACCTGTTAGACCGATTCCTTCAGCATGAACTGAAAGATCGTATTTGATTTCAAAATCATTATTCTCAGGAGTGGAAAAGGCTTTTTTCGGAATACGGAAGGAATACCACTCTTGTACGTCGTCAGAATAAGAATGCCAGGTACGACCTTGATACCCCTCTGTGGAGATACGGTCACCCCCGTCTTGGGCTACATTGATTTGGACTTCCATCCCTGCATGATACAGGGCGGCTAAGTCCGGCCAAGTAGAGTTGGCTAAAAAGATTTTAATTGCATCGGAACGTAACATTGATTTTAATCGCGGATTTTTCGGTGCCGAAAATCATATCGGACCGCTACACGATAAAAACGACGTTATTAAATACCGATACCCAATATATAATACGTCGAGGGCCTGGATAATTCCATTATTTTTTTGTATTTTCGTAAATCGTTACACAATAACAGTTTACGAAAATAGAATATATACGCGCTGTACTACTACTATGTAAAATAATACCTCCTTTTTATTTGCTATATGGGATTTGAAACAAGTAGTAAGTATATTTTGTAACCCCTTGCGGCGCATGTACTTACGACTACCCCCTATCCGGCGGCTGTAACATAGCCATTTTCGTACAATATACTATAGTGGTTCCCCGTGAAATAAAATAAAAAAGAAAAGAAAATATGTTGACTTCAACGTATTATATTATGTAATGAGTCTTTTTCCTCTTATTGCGAATAATGATTTGATTTTGTGCCTGTGACTTTATTATCCAATCTGGGGAATTGACTTTACGATCATTTACTTTAGTTCACTTT
>SDBV01007706.1_pt1 | contig 14670 bp, 14 predicted proteins | sample 2277081 | NCBI WGS metagenome assembly SDBV01 (sample SAMN10402039, study PRJNA504765) | marine sediment metagenome | isolation source: marine sediment core GS10_PC15, 223 cmbsf | place: Arctic Ocean: Southern Knipovich Ridge | collected 2010
AATTATATAAACAACCAAATTGCAGTTATTGTGTCAATATCCTTGCACTTTTGAATTAAAAAAGGTAAGATACAAACAGTTTTGCAGCAATTTTGTCTATTATGCTGCTTTTTAGAAGTATATCATCCAACATGTCATAATAATATACTGCAATAATGAAGTTTTTTATGGGGATTATACTTCATATTTGCAGTTCAATCATTCGTTATACGGACAGGAGAAACTAGATAATGGCTAACGCGCTCAATGTTATCTACCCTTACAAGTATGAAGGTATGTGGGTATTCGACGACAAGAGCACAGGTTTGGATAAGGAGCCCTTTGTCGAGGGTGCTGACACAATCATCGATAACGCTCTCGTCATGAAGGGGATAGTGAATGGGGATAGGGGGTTCCGCCTCATCTTCAGTGCTGGCCTGTTCCCTAACTACGACGTCAAGTTCGAGTGGTTACGTGAAGGCGATGGTGGCAACTGGTATAAAGCCGAGCTGTTTCAAATGGAAGGTTGGCTATGTCCCGCCCTACTCAAGTACTTCGATGAGGCCCCCAAGGAAATTTACACGCGGTTTGAGGAAAAATCCGCATAACCATTCGTTGCAGTAGACGGCGGGATGGGTGGTTTTATTAATGTTATTTGAAGTTGTGACGGGTTATGGTTTGTCAGACGTTGTTCGCCAAACTCCGCCGCAACTGAACTTTTTCGTTATACGGACAAAAAATTTTATACGAAGGTGGTGAGATCTTTGTCAGAATTGTATCACTACTGTTCAAATGAAACACTTATCTCAATTGTACAAAATAAATCGATAAGGCTATCAGCGCTATCAACCTCAAATGATTCCCTGGAAGGTAAGATTGTTTTCAAGTTATTAGAGGATTTAGCAAGAGAAGCGAAAGTTCCTGACCGAAAGATAAAAAAGTTAAATGATACATTCTATTTCTTCCAGCAAGCCATTGATACTTTAGGATTATGTCTTTCCGAGGAAGGAGATTTATTAAGTCAATGGCGAGGTTACTCAGAAGACGGAAAAGGGGTTTCAATAGGATTTTCTAAAGAGTATTTAGATATATGGACTCAAAATAAAGATGCAAAGACAATTATTAGCTTAGCTAAAGCATTGTATGCTTATGAAGACCAGATGAATGTTGTTAGGCCACTCTTTTCAGAAATAAAAAGTGCTATCGATGAAGGTGCATTGGATGAAATAAATTTTGGTACATTGTTGACTCCAAAATCAGAAGAAGAGATTGAGTCTGAAAGACAAAAATATTTTAAAAGAAGTAACCTACTATTTATGAAAGTATTTCCGGTAATTGACATAATGTATAGGCTAAAAAACGAAGCCTTTGCTGAAGAAAAAGAATGGAGGTTGAGATCAATATTTTTGAAGACTGAAAAAGAGGAGAGCTTATTTAGAAGTAAAGATGATAGAATCATTCCATTCAAGGTATTTTACCTTCCCAATTATGAAATACCCGTTATTAATAAGATTTTTCTTGGACCAAAAAATAAAACACCTTTACACACAGTAAAATGTTTATTACAGCAATATGGTATGTCAGAGGTTGTTGTCGAGGTTTCGAAAGCATCATACAGATAATTTAGTAATAGGAATAGCACAAAGGAAAAGTTGATATTGCCGTATAACCAAGCTAATGCAGCCGACGCAAAAAACCGCGCGGCTGATTAGCCACGTTAAATCTTTATAAGGATTGCAATGGAAGAGAATGATGTTGTTGAAATAGTGCGGGATTTTATTTCTAAAAAATTCCCGAAGAGATGTAAGTGTTGTGGAAAACTGTATAATTCCTTTGCAGAATATCTCTACAATACAACACACGCGGGAAAACCAATATCATATGATGCAGAGATGGGGAAATGGCAACCAGATAAACCTATGGGAACGCTTTCAATGGCTCATTGTTCATGCGGAACAACAATGGCTATAAGCTCAATCGGGATGAATTTGGTCACATTGTGGCGATTGATGAATTGGGCAAGAAAAGAAATAAAAAAACGAGGTATTGAGATGAGTGAACTTTTAGAAGATCTAAGAAATAAAATTGATAAAAGTGTACTTCATGATGAAAGAAAGAAAATTGAGGTTTAAACTGAAAAGACTTAACCAAGCTAATGCAGCCGACGCAAAAAACCGCGCGGCTGATTAGCCCCGTTGAACTAAACCGCTGCGCGGCGGCTTTTAGAATCCCAACCCCACCATCACATATACCCTTTCAAACCCATATTTGCCTTATCTAAATTACTTTTAATATCACAGCCTTGAGTATAGAATTTCCCATTATTAGCGCTGTCTGTCAGACAGATCACACATTTTATCTCATTAATCAAAGGGAGTGTCTATCATGAAAACTATACTCGAAAGTATGAAACAAAACATGGAGTTAAAGGGGTTCAGTCCCCGGACAAAAGAATGTTACTGCAGCTACGTAAAGAAATTTGAACAGCATTACAAGAGGTCTTCTGAATGCCTGGGAAATCCGGAAATAAAAGATTATCTGGAATATATGATCAAAGAGAAACAAGCCTCTACTTCGAGTATTAATCAGGCTTACAGTGCTCTGAAGTTTCTTTATGAAAAAACCCTCGATAGAAAATGGGTCATGAAGAAGATACCACGGATTAAAAATGAGAAGAAGCTGCCCACAGTGTTAGACACAGGAGAAGTACAAAAACTGTTTGATGCTATCCGAAACTTGAAACATCGTTGCATTCTCATGATTATATATTCAGCCGGGCTTCGCATCAGTGAAGCAGCCCACCTTAAGAGTACTGATATCGACAGCAAACGCATGCTGATTAAGGTTCGTGGAAAAGGAGCGAAGGAGCGCTATACACTTCTGTCTAAAGTTGCTCTGGAAACGCTACGGGATTATTGGAAGTATTACCGTCCGACACAATGGCTTTTCCCCGGCAGCCCGGCGTCAAAGCCCATTTCACCCGGCTCTATTCAGCGTATATTTAAAAAAGCAAAATATCAGGCAGGAATTATTAAGCTTGCAACCCCGCATAGCCTTCGCCACTCCTTTGCCACTCATTTACTGGAATCGGGTGTCGGTCTGCATCATGTACAGCTTCTGTTGGGCCATAGGTCTCCAAAAACTATTACCATCTATTTGCATGTAACACGAAAGGACCTCGCTCGTATCGTCAGCCCTTTGGATCTACCAATACAGTAAACAAAGCTACTCACATTCATGGATCGAACAAACAATGTAGAGGTAGCCGATATATTTCGGACCTATGGCGAGGAGTACAGGAGAATACATAAGAGTGAAATGCCCCTTGCACAACTGCGGATGATGCGCGCGATAGAAATCTGTAGAACCCGTGAGTTGGGTGGACATCTTGAACAGTGTGACAGGTGTGAGAAAATACGTATATCCTACAACTCATGCCGGAACAGACACTGCCCCAAATGTCAGTTTCTCAGGAAAGAAAAATGGGTTCTAGAAGTAAACAGATACCTTCTGCCTATTCAATACTTTCATCTTGTCTTCTCTGTCCCTGATCTCCTAAACCCTCTTTTCTTGAGAAACAAAAAAACAATGTACGATATCCTGTTTCAGTCTTCTGCCCGGACTCTTAAAGAGTTGAGTGAAGACCCTGATTATCTTGGAGCACGTATCGGGTTTATCAGCATCCTGCATACATGGGGACAAAACCTCATGGATCATCCTCATATCCATTGTATAGTCACCGGCGGCGGATTATCCTCTGATACCACACAATGGATACCCTGCAAGAAAAACTTCTTTCTTCCTGTAAAAGTCCTCTCCGCAAGGTTCCGGAATAAGTTTCTTATAAACCTGAAAAAAACTAATGCTGCGAACGGGTTGAAGTTCCCTGGCACCATTGATTATCTGAATGAAAAACCACACTTTCAGCAATTGATAGACAATCTTTTTGCCAGAGAGTGGGTGGTATACTGTAAACCTTCGTTCAGAGAATCTAAGAATGTCGTTGAATACCTCAGCAGATACACTCACAGAATTGCTATAGGCAACCATCGAATTATCAAGGTCGAGAATGATAAAGTGATTTTTCGTTATAAAGATTACGCCCGTAACAATAAAATGGAAATCATGGGTGTTGAAGCCTTCGAGTTTATCAGACGGTTTCTTCTACATGTATTACCTGACCGTTTTGTAAAGATTAGATACTATGGGCTTCTGGCCCAGAGAAACAGAAAAGAACAATTAAAAGAATGCCGTTCTCTGCTTGGTGTTCTACCACAGGATATAGATACCACAGATATTCCCTCTGATTGGCAAGAACTTTATCTCATGATTACAGGAGAAGACCTGACAAGATGTCCCTTCTGTGGCGAGGGGAGAATGATATTAATAGAGGAGATACCGCCCAAGCGGTACATCAGGCCGCCGTGAGCAAAGATATGAAGGGTTTAATAAGCGTTCAAGAGCAAAAATATATTCACATCAATGTTCAGTTGTATACATGCGTCCTCGGGGTTATCAAACTTATAATTATTATAATTTTTTACTCGACAAATACATGTAATATATGTTATAATTTATGCAGTTGGAGTTGGATTTATATTTAAGGATCCTATCACCCAATTTTATTTTTTAACACATCAAAATAATAAAGAAGTTTCTTATTGAAAAGACATAGCAGAGGGTTGGTCCTGCAGCGGCATAGTCCAACCCCGTATATCTGAAACTGCGCTTCAGATATACGCTTAAACGTTATATGCACAGATTTTTTCGATGTTTGGGTATGATTAAAAATGATAGTGGACAATAAGAAGAATAAAAACGTCTTCTTTTCCTGGACCGTTAGATGATATTACATGAATTTGGAATCCCAAACGTTGGGAATATAAACCATAAGGAGTTGAGACATGGAAAAAATTGCAGAATTTAAAGGACAGAACGGAATTATTATTGTTTATGATGAATGCGTTGCAATTTCGAGAAAATCATTTGGCGGCTTTATAAGTCAAGGTGGGTTTGCAGGAGAACGTAAGTACTTCTACAAAGATATAACTTCTATTGAATATAAAAAGCCTACATTTGTTGCTAATGGATATTTCAAAGTTTTAACTGCGGGTAGTGTAGAGACAAATGCTAAGGTCGGGATTTTATCATCATCAATGGATAGTATGAAAGACCAAAATACAGTTATTCTAAGGGCTTTTAATAAAAAAGTAGGTGAAGAAACTGACAAAATTTATGAGTTAGTTATGGAAAAAATATCTGATGCTAAGAAAGGCAGTACTGTCCAATCCAGTAGTAAAATGGATGAATTAAAAAAGCTTGGCGAATTAAAAGCATCTGGTGTCTTAACTGATGAAGAATTTCAAAAAGAGAAGGAGAAGTTGCTAAACAATTAAAATGTTTACTAACCCAAGTAATATCGCCTAAAAGCGAATAAAAGCGGCGTCCAGAAGGGTCTGGCTTTCGGCACATTTTTGTTATTCTAATGGCAATGTTAACATTGGAATTTAACAAAATTTTGGAGCAGACTTGCCTACTGTCACGAAAGCTGCTTTCGCACCTTTCTCGCCAGCTTAACGGCAAGCAGCTCAAAACGAGGTTATTTGATGACCCAGTTTCTAATATAAATGATTTGAATATTTTGTTATTCATGGATTATTTACGAGAGTTAGTTACGAGTTCGAATAGAAAAGTTTTTTTGCTACTGCAAATGAAAATTTGGCTTACTTATTTAAGGAAAAATTTGGTTTTCTTGGGGATGATGAGTTAGTCGATATAATCCTTGATAGATAATAATATCACTGCATACAACCAAAAATAGACGCCATTAAATGTGAGTCATTGAATCTGGTGAGAATGAGAAATGAATGGAAGGTTGTAGACAACTTCAAGTTTAGTACAACTTGAAAGAGAAGCGTTCTATAATCGGCAACAAATCGGAGTGCAAACGTTTAGAATAATTAACAAATAACAAACCTATAGAACAAACGCCTTCTCGTCGATTTGCTATTGCGATGGCGCTGTCCATCTGTAACATTGACACATAGATGAGGGGAATATCCAATAATATAAATGGGGTGGCACAAGTGGATAAATTGATTGTTCATGATATTGGTGATGGTTGTCATGTGGACATTTATGATGATTTATATGCGTTGAAAATTGACTTCGGGAGAAGTGATGTTAAAAAGATTGAGGTAGATTCCTTTTTTCATAACTATTGGTGGTACAAGATAAATGCATTTTTGCTCTCCCACTTTCACAATGACCATTATAATGGCTTATACGCAATGATTGGACCTAGCAGCTGTCGTAGGGTAGACATAGAAGTTGTCTATTTTCCGCATCAGCCTGTTTTTAATAACAGTAAGATTTTTTTTAAGCAATTGGCGTTTCTCAATAGAATTAGTATGGGAGACCATTCAAAATCTCCTCAGTATGATTTGATTAGATTGATAAGCAGCATCAATAATAGAGATACTTTCAAATATAGAGCTTTGTCGCAAGGTGACAAATTCTACCTGTCGAATAATGAAATAGAAGTACTTTGGCCCCCCAGCACTATACAAAACAAGAGATTCGTAGCTTCAGTGGAAAAAGTAATAAGTAAATTTGATGAAACATTGGAAAAATTTCCTGATCTAAAGCGCCTATACATCCAATTTAATCAGAATGAGAATAGTCTTGACTCTGAGGGAACAATTCACACGGACGAAATCGAGAAAATTGAAGAAATCCTTGAAGATAGGAAAATATTGAATAGTTATACGGATACTCAACTTAAAGATATTAGTGACCTGAATACTGATTTTAGAGGAATTGCCAATAGAATTAGCTTGGCTTTAAAATGTGGCGGCAATCTACTGTTTATGGGAGACCTGGAATCAGGCGAAATAAATAAGGTGATCAAATATCTGAAAAGTAAACATACCTTTAATCACTGCAATATTATGATAACGCCACATCATGGAACTAATTGGGGAGCTAAGCTTATGGATATCTTTATATTTCATTCGATATCGTCGAATGGAAGAGAAATGATAAAATACTTCAAGGAAGACTATAAGAAAATCTCTCTAACAACGCATTCGACTTTTTTGGAAGGCGACATAGTATATGATTTTGAAGAATAGCACATAACGAATCAAATGGAGCAGACAGCTTTTCTGTCACGGTTCTTGAATCTTTAAATGTGGTGATGCAAAGAGTGGTAATGCAAGAACCGTGACAGTCCGGCGAGGGCATCGAACTAAAGCTACAACTCATTTGGATGTTAGACAAGAATAAACGGAAGTAGAGAACTGTGAGTTTATTAACAATTTATAACCAGTTGATGAACCGTACTTGAAAAAGCTCCGTTTCACTCCGCTTTTTCAAGCCGGTTATCATGTCGTTGAGCTTGTAGAAAACTCAGTTGGCCATTTTCTGGTAAAATTCTGTATCACAGATGTGGTCGTATATTTTAAGAATTTACAGTAACAATGAATCGACGGATTTTATTTTTAAGAAAAGCGAGCCATGAAGTTGATTCATTGAACATGGATGAACCTGAATCAGTGGAAGTATGATGCCAAATATGCCTCAATCCATTCCTTTTCACATCATTGGACCACGCGCCAGAGTTCCGTCCGATACTCAAGGATGGTCAGCATACCTAAACCGCGACCAGTGGGACGACTGGGGGAAGTATTGTACTCAGTTTTACCTGACCATAGTTGACCAAGATGGAGAACAGCATGACATCGGGCAGGTAAAGATAGGGCAGCGTGGATTAAAGCCCCATAGAGGGGGTGCAGAGATTCCATCGGGGCAACGAAAGCCGAACGTTCCATCTTCCTTCGATCAATTGGACGATGAATTCTTCTCGGTGGGGCAAGACGATGATTATTACGCAAATCTTAGTGCGCTTGGCGACACTGTTCGCGAGCAGGTGCTTAAATGCCTGCGAGATGTGGCCTGGGATAAGAAACGTTGGGAATGGGCCAAAGATGAATATGTTATGGAGGAGTCGTTACTACGCTCCGTAACCCGGAGCACGGTTAACGGACAATTCCGCAGAATGGCGCATGGTGATGCACGCGTGACACCTTATGATTTCGCCTATTCTCCTCCCAAACGATTAGGTGATGGTACGCATCCCTTTACGCTTGAATTCAGTGTTGATCCCGAGTCTCCGATTCCAACAAATGTTCACGTCCTCATTGGTCGGAATGGAGTTGGCAAGACGCGAATACTTTCCTTGATGACGAAGGCGCTGGCCGCAAAGGACGCATCAGCGAGACAGTCTGGCAAGTTCGAGCTCAATGAGCACAGAGGGTATAACGGGAATTTCGCCAACGCAGTGGCGGTTTCTTTCAGTGCATTTGATGAAACAGATCTGCTATCTGATTGTCAACCTGAACCTGATTCCCTTGGGTTTTCTTACATCGGGCTGCGTGGTTGGACCAGCGAATCACCAACGGCGTCGATCAAATCAAAATCGCCCGCAGTGCTTGCCCGTGAGTTTGTTGACAGTTTGAGCGAGTGTCGCATTGGAGCACGACGAAGGAGGTGGATAAATGTTATTAGTACGCTCCAGTCTGACCCTGTGTTTCAAGCAGCCCAGCTGACCTCGATGATCAAGGCGAATCTTTCCGAGAAGGAAGAACGAGGAGCGGTCTTGAAAACCTTCAAGGCTCTCAGTTCGGGACATAAGATCGTCCTCCTCACGCTAACTCGTCTCGTTGAGAAAGTTGAGGAAAGAACGCTTGTTCTGATCGATGAACCCGAAGCTCACCTTCATCCCCCTCTGTTGTCGGCAATGACACGCGCAATCTCAGAATTGATGGTAAAACGGAACGGAGTTGCGATTGTGGCAACCCATTCACCCGTAATTCTTCAGGAGGTTCCGAAGTCCTGCGTATGGATACTTGATCGCATCTTGACAGCTTCGAAGGCTGAACGGCCTACGATTGAAACATTCGCCGAGAGCGTAGGCGTCCTGAGTCGGGAAGTGTTTAAGTTGGAACTCTCGCAATCAGGCTATCACCAGCTTTTAGGCGATTTGAGGCACAAATTTGCCAGTTATGAGGACGCGCTAGGCCGACTGGAAGGCCAGCTCGGTGCCGAGGGCAAGGCTGTGTTAAGGGGCATGTATCTAAACAATGAGGAATAATTATAGCTAATGACACACCTCCCGACACCTACTGACAAAAATGCGCAGCCGTTCGCTCCCGGCGAGGTCTTCGAGACCTGTGTTTCTATGGTTAGAAATGCGGCTCTAAGAGAACAGCTGCGGTCCGTCCGTCCGGATGTGGAGACAGAGGCTGCAGACTACGATGCCAAGGCAACAGTCACACAACTCTATCGAAAATATTCTCATAATCACGTAGGGGTTGTTTCAGGCGACGAAATGGTGAAGGTTTACACACTTCGGATGGTCCCCAAAACGTCGAAGGGGCGTCCCATCTACGACCGAATCATGTCGGTGCCTGTGCATGGAAGATGTCCGCTGTGTGGTATCGGAACGGTAAGCACGCTCGATCACTATCTGCCCAAGACAAATTTTCCGGTTTATTCTGTGACGCCAAACAATCTGGTTCCTGCCTGCGCCTGGTGTCAGAAGGAGAAGGGCGAATATTACGCAGATGAAACAGAGAAGCAGATTCTTCATCCCTACTTTGACAACATGGACGACGAAATCTGGTTGTCAGCCGAAGTGGTTGTTGGTGTCCCAGCCGGGTTCCGCTATTTTGCTTCACCGCCCGACCATTGGACAACAGCAGCAAAGGGTCGAGTGGCAGTGCATCTGAAGAAGCTTAATCTTCCTGTGTTGTTCTCCTCAAATGCCGGAAGTCGTCTTTCGGAGATCCGTGCTCGTCTCATGAGCCTATATCAAACAGGTGGAGAGGACGCCGTTCGTGCACATTTGCAAGAAGAACTCGAAAGCACCGAGGCAGACCATAAGAACTCGTGGGCGGCGGCAATGTATCGGGCTGCCGTAGCGAGCGATTGGCTTTGCAATGGTGGATTTTTTGAGACATGACACTATAGATCGTACGCTGGATGTTGCGATTAGCTTGACTTGCCGACTATGGAAACCCAATTTTGATACGAAGAACGAAGTCGGCCCAATAATGCTTTTGCAGCGGAGCGCAAAAAGCCACGCCCGCTGAAAAGCGGTGTTATATAGACAAAATGTATGGCATAGTACAATAATGTTAAGAATTATCAATAATAGGAGTGTTAAATGAAAAGGTTAATAATTATTAGTGCAGTTATGTTGATTCTGACAATTTCATTGTCAGCAGAAACCGAATTAAAATATGGTAATATATCTTATGGAATTACTATAGAAGAATTTCAAGAAATATATGGTGCTGATTACAAAGAAACAGAATATCATGAGTTAAGATTTGGGTTCTTCCAATCATTACTAAATTCATTTGAAAATAGTTTTAGTCGATGGAGAACCGTAGGCATGTCCTTTGATAATGAAATAACAAAACTATTACGTAAAATAGATAATGAAACTGGAATTACAACTGTTGCATATTTCTCATCAACTTCAGAGACAACAAGATTGTTCATGGTTGAGAAAAGATTCAAATCCGAATATGGTGATTATGTTCTGGCATTTGACACAATTGAAGGTCAATTAACCGGAATAATAGGTACTCATCCTCAAATAAGTGAAGGATATTACAGTAATTTATATATGGAAAATAACAATTTGATTGGTGTTGGAAAAGTTGGAATTTGGAACAAAAATAATGAAGAAATATTCTTAGCTTTGGGTAGTGATACTGTATTTATCCAAGACAAATTATTTATTTATCGTGATAAACAAGAATGGAGCAGTTATACTGATTCTATAGCACAAAAAAGAGAAAAAAGAAAAGAGGAAGAAGAAAACAAACAGAAGCAATCTACTGCCAATTTTTAATAATATGCAAAATTGAGTATATTAAATGAATAAAGATGAAATTGAAAAAAGAATTGCATCATCCTTATCTGCATATCCAAATATTAATTTTATAATTTCGGAAAACAAATTAGAAAAGTATATTAAGTCATTGTCACAAATGCGTAAACAAATGGAATATATAGAGAATAATCTGTTTTTGTATAATTATTTATTTCTACAACAATATTTAATTGAACAAAAATATGATAACGTTTTCAAACATATTCCGAATCGCCTAGAATATCTAGAAAATATAATAAAGCGAATGAGTACCCAAAAGATTACTTACAATTACAGGGATAATATTTTCATACAAGACGATATAAAATTTCTATCATGTTTAAGTGAATTATCTGTCACCTATAAATTAATGAATTACTATAAGATCTTAGATTTTGAAGCAGATTATTCCAGAATTGATACATTCGGTAATAGAAAAAATAGAAGCATCGATATAAAAATCAAAAGTAAAGAAAATAATAAGACAATAAATATTGAAATATATACACCATTCGAAGAAATAGAAGAAGGTGTTTTGTGCGTTGACCTAAAAAATACTATAAAAAATGATCGTAAAATTGATAATAAAATACGAAACAAGTTCCAATCACTTTATGATCTAAAATTGCCAGGAGACCGGTATCTATTCGTAAATATAATCTTTGCTCATCAGACAAGAGTTAATAACTATTTTTATAATCAGTTTGATAATTATAAAAAATATCTCCAAAAAAATAATATTAGGCTCGATGGAATAATTGTTTATGAGGATAACCTTGAAGGTAATAATGGAATCAAAATATATGAACAAATACAAGCTATATAACAAAGCTTTGAACCTGACAATCCTACTGTCATAGTTTGTGCTAATCTGCTTCGCAGGCACAAACTACGCCAGCTTAACGGCTTGCAGGTTAAAGCGGCGTTAAATAGTCTTAAGGAAGCATACATCAAAGACTAAATTCAATACTTGGCAACAGAGATGAAAAAGAAAGCTAACAAGAATAATAATCGCTTCATAACAAAAGATGGTTCAGGGGCATTTTTAGACCCTCATCGGGCTATTGTGCCGATCATGAAGAGACACTCGAGTTCTACAGAATTGATAGGCACAGGTTTCTTCATTACAGAATTTGGTCATTTTGCTACAGCAAAACATGTGTTTTTCCAAAAAGATGGAATAACGCCGGAGCCAGGATTGCATGTTTTACATTTCGTTGAAAGTGATGGAAAATTCGAGAAGCTGCTTATTCGTGATATTACTCGCATCTCCTTTTCGGAGACTGCTGACGTTGCAATAGGTTCCACGGATTTTCACATTTATAATAAAACTCAAGAACCTCTTAAAAATAAACGGCCGATTTTCAACCTTGACACGCCAGCCAATGACACACCTGTGTTTACTTACGCATACCCTAATTCTTCGCGTTACTTCTCGCAAAAATCGAGGAGTAAGATAGTGGCCGATTTCCATAAAGGGAAGCTTCTGAACTATAGTCACAAAGCAAGGGACAAAGTGTTGGTGAATTGGCCACACTATGAGCTGTCATTCGAGGGTGGTGGTAGAACAAGTGGTGGCCCAGTATTCGACAATTTGGGCTGCATCTTTGGAATATATTGTGTAGACGGGCTTGGAAGCTCTTATGCGGGGCAAGCACTTGATCTTCTTCCATTACGTGTGCCCTTTTGGCCTGGTTCCACATTGGAGGATGAACCATATCTTGCGCAGCTTATCGAAAGCGGTCACGTGGCCTCTCGAAATCGAGTTTGTACGGACGGCGATAAGTATGAGGTAATTGCCAATTGACTACGAAATTGGAGTCCTACTGTAGGAGGTGTTAAAGAAATTGACATGTTTTGAGTAATCGGATATATAAGATATAGTTAAAATAATGTCAGATAAACTATCTAACGACCAAGCTCATTGGTGGGGATGGAGCGCAGCGGAATCCCCGTCAAGTGAAGCGACTTGTTCGCTGCTGTATGTTGTGTGTTCCATCATGATTTTCCACTGTCCGCATCACCCTCGCCACTTGTCACTGGATGCGCCGGAAGATCGCTTGGCACCTCGTCAAGTAGTTCATTTGTCCGGAAAGTGAGTGTTACCGTTCCGGTTGTCTTGCGTTGAGTCCAATATTCGCCTTCGAGCTTGTGAACAGGCTTCCCGATGATGTTGAACAACATCGTACCGTCATGCGGAGTACTCCTTTCACGCAAAGATGCTTTGGGTCTGCTCGTGTACGAGTAACAGAACCGACGAACCTGGGCGTCCTTGTCGATGCAAAATCCCTCAAGGTAGCTATGGCTTTCCATTTCCTCTGTTCGCATAACGCAACTTATTCGCCCGAAGCTCTGCTTTATCGTCAAGATCGTGTATTTAGGACCGAGCGTCTTTCCTTCAGCATCCTTCCAGGTCGTTTGTATGTGGCCTTGCCATGTGCCGTTCAAGTCGGGGAACGGGATAAGCCAGCCTTGAAGACGCTTCCAGCGCCAAAGCCAGACGGTGAAAACGAAGTAGGCGATACCGTCCGCCGTGGCAACAATCGGGATGAGCCGAATCACGTCAAGAAAGTTCCGAAGGTCAAACCCCTGAACCATTGCGGCCAAAAAGAGTACAATTGCAGAAAAACCGGCAAGAAGGTAGAGGAAGGGCTTCATGTTAAGATTCTTCATGACTACCCTCCGAGTCCGTCATAGTTCCATGCTGCATACGCGAAGGCATTTGCCTGCTCTCGAGTCCATTTCTGTGTCTCATGGAAGAGCCATTTCAACCCACTAACTTCAACCCACTTCGCGCATACATCTTGTGTATTAGTGTTCTCGTAGAGAAACACGAGCGCCGTCTTCACGTCGGCTGAGTATGTTTTGTTTCCGAAGCGGCCATTAGGGATGTTGTAGGTAAGACACTCAAGGAAGAACCCGGGAACATCTGCGGCTCCGACTCCTTGCCCGATCATTTCGTTGGAAAGATTTTTGATCACACGAACGATGGACTTGAAACGTGTGCTAGTGGCCTTGTTCTTACTTACACCGTTCTCGTAGTGTTGTTCCGGCCAGTTGATGACACGGCGGTTCTCCTTATCCGTCCGCAGTTCCACACCTTCAAAATAGGTACCATCTGTTTGGTAGCGGCGATGCTCAAAGAACGCGGCTACATCTGCTTCGACATGATAGCTCGTTTCGTGAACATCGAAAGCCTTGTTCCCTCTCTTCACGGCGGAACGTCCGAAGTAGTTGAGGAGGGCCTCTTCGACTTCGTTCTTGTATTGGTCGTACTGATAGGTAGCGTCCGAGAATCCAAGTCTTTCAGGGGTCCAACCTTCGGGAAGAGGGTCGTGGAAGAAGGTGTCCGTGCAAAGAATTCCGATGTCAACGTCGCTATCTTTGCGGACGTTCGTATTGTTCCGATAGGAGCCTTGTGCAAAAATGGAAACACCACGGGTGCGGAGTTTATCGTTTGCCTTAATTGCGTTGCGAATCGCGGATGCGGCATTGTCGCAACGGTCTTGTTCGGTCTTTCCAGGAGGCTTCGCCCATTGCCTGAATTGTGCTTCCCAGTCTCGTGCCATAGTTACCCTGTACAATTTTCGTGTTTATCAAAGCGATGGTTCAGTGAATAGCAAATATACTTCTAAAAAGCAGCATAATAGACAAAATTGCTGCAAAACTGTTTGTATCTTACCTTTTTTAATTCAAAAGTGCAAGGATATTGACACAATAACTGCAATTTGGTTGTTTATATAATT
>SDBV01007707.1_pt1 | contig 14670 bp, 12 predicted proteins | sample 2277081 | NCBI WGS metagenome assembly SDBV01 (sample SAMN10402039, study PRJNA504765) | marine sediment metagenome | isolation source: marine sediment core GS10_PC15, 223 cmbsf | place: Arctic Ocean: Southern Knipovich Ridge | collected 2010
TCATGTACCGCTTGCGCGTAGCCCCGCAGGTCATCCAGCTTCGGCGTCGGCCAGGCGCGCAGTTGCTCCACCGTGTAGTTGGTACCGCCGCTGTCGGCCGCCGTGCCCAGCCTCTCCCGCCAGCCCTCCGTCTCGTGGATGAGGCGGCCGTGCCCGATGACCTCGTTCACCCAGAAGTCCTCCGCTCGGGTGACGTGCCACAAGAGGAATCCGATGCTGTTGCTGTGTGGCGCCGGCGCCCAGCCGATCTCCTCCTGGGTCAGGCCGTCGAGGGCTCCGGTCAGGTAGCCCCAGCTTTCATTCAACGACTCCCGGATAGCGTCCTTCGTCTCCATGCTGTTCCCCTCTGATTGCCACCCTGTGTATTGCAGGGCGACAATCTTCTAACCTGTTCCTGCTATGACTGCTATCCCGGCAAGAGCCCTTAAGTAGCCGTGGCCTAGGCTGTTCGAAGGCCGTCCAGAGCTACCGAAATCGCGGCATTCGCCTCGTAGGCCTTCTTTGCATCATCCTCATCTATCACGCCACTTCCCAAGGCATCCCGGTAGATGCTCGTCAGCCTTCCCCATCCTTCCCCTACTGCCTCTGACCCAAGCACCGCCACGTTGTTCCACGCTCCTGCCCAGATAACTCGCAGCCTGGATCGGCCCGCCTCAAAGCTCTCGGTGTCTGAGGCGGGGGGTTCTCCCAACACCACATCACGTTGGCGCCGGACGAAGCTCGCCATTAGCCCCGATGCTTCCTCGACCAGCCAAACTCTTTCAAGCAGAACTTCCTTCACTGCTCTCTTGGATTGCTCTTCGCGATCGTGTGTCCTGCGTTTCTCATCATCCTCCAACCCCCAGGACCGCTGCCTCTCTGCCACCTTCTTCTGTATCATGTACGTTGTGACCGCGCTCAATACCATGCCCACTATCGTGAAAACTCCGGTCAACACTGCACTGGTTTCCATAGTATCTTGCTCACCCTGAAACTCATTCCCGCCAACAGTCAGCTACGATTTCGTTTCTGGCCTAGCCCCCTGCCTCCAGCGCGAGGCTCTCGAAGATTGAGCTAATGCTGTCCGGTTGCAGAGCCCACCTGTAGGCGGGATGTATTTCCCAAGCGAAACCGAAGTCGGCGAATCTCGCCGTAAGATACTGGTTCTCCTCGAAGTACTTCCGTACAATCCCCTCTTCGGTCTCCTTTCTGGCCGTCAAGAAGTTAATCTTGTACATGAACGCAATGAGATCTTTCGCCGATGCCTCTCTGCCTTGCTGGAACAAGAACTTGCCTCGTTCCATCAGGCTAGTTACCTTCTGAATCAGTGCGTCAGTTGCATAAACGTAGCCCTCCTTGGCGGTCCGTTCTTTCCTACTCGGCTTCATGTTCATCAGGAGCCGTTCTATCTCTGGCAGCTCCGAGCGAAACTCGTTCGTTGTGTCCTGCAACCGGCCCTGCGAGTACTCCACGAACACTGCTTCGAAGTCGGAGGTTGTGATTCTGCTCCTACGACCTTTCCTCGCTTCCCGCGCGGCCAAGGTACAGAGTTTGACCAAGTCTCTCGGCCTCTTTCTGATTAGTGACATGAGCACACGATACATCGGCGCGTTATCCCAAAGTCCCTGACCCTGAAACCTCTTATCCATCACCGGATTCAGGTACTTAGCCAGTTCCGTCGGCTTCTTGCCAAGCAGCAAGCGCTCCTGCACGGGCCGTCCCCAGAATGTCTCTATCCTCTTCACGAGCATCGCGAATATCTCATGATTAGTCCACCTGAGCCATATCACTGAGCCCTCGATCTTGTCGGTCGATTCATCCGATGTCCTCACAAGGTAATAGACATCTGAGCGTAGTCCAATTCTTATCTGAATGCCTCTGTTTTCGTTCGTGATGTCTCGAATAGCATTCAGCAGTGCTGAGATCCATAAGATGTCCTGCCTCCGTCCTTGCCATCCGCGGTCAAGATCGTCTACGTATACGTTGACCCGTGGTTCTTTCGCAAAAGCCCTTATGAGCTGCTCTCGCTCGTCATTTCCTTCGTCCTTTGTCGCCTCTGCCATTTGTTCTGCGATGACGTCCAGCATCGCACCACGTTTCGGCGGGATAGTCACCTCTGTCCCGCTCAGTCCTACTTGTCCCAATGCTCTGCTGACTATGATTCTTGTCAGCCCTTCTTTCCAGTCGCGTATCTGTTGCAGGAAATCCGAACCCGCCGACGCCAGCCCACTGATGTCATCCGGTCTTAGCATGACCGACAATCTGTTGTTCCTGCGGTCCTCGCCCACTGCGACCTTGAACAGCGCTGATTTGCCAATGCCTTTGTGCCCCACCAGGATGCGAAGCGATAAGTCACTCACGACCTGTTCGTAGACATCCCTCTTCAAGTAGTATTCATCAAGCCTGCTGGGGTCTTCGTCTTCAGCGGCCTCATGGCCGAAGAGGCGTTGAATCTGTGCCTCTGAGAATTCCAACTGTTCCATGGCATTTCCCCCTCGCCAAGCGTTCCCACCTTGACCGTGTTCGCCAAGTGACACCATGATAACGCAGACGGGAAGGTGATTCAATGCCAACCGTCCTGAGCATCCGGATTTCGGATTCTAGCACCTGTCGCCGTTTCTAGCCCGTCACCTCCCCTCCCGCCGTTGACCTCCCCACCCCCCAACCGCTATCATTTCCCAAGAGGCCGTCGCCCCCGCCGGGCGTCGCCCCAACACTCCGGGAGGTTTGCCACATGCCAGGACCGCTCAAGGGTATCCGCGTTCTCGACCTCGGACGTTTCATCGCCAGCCCCTTCTGCGGCATGCTCCTCGCCGACCTCGGCGCCGAGGTCATTCGTGTCGAGCGCCCCGGCGGCGGCCAGGACCGCTTCATCGGCCTCCTCACCCCGGCCGGCTTCTCCTTCGGCTTCACCAATCAGAACCGCAACAAGAAGGGTATCACCCTCGCCTTCGAGCGCAACGACCGCGCCAAAGAGATTCTCCACCAGCTCGTCCGCCAGTCGGACGTCGTCATCGAGAACTTCAGCCCATCGGCCGCCGAGGCAATCGGCATAACCTACGACAAGCTCCGCGCCGTCAAGGAGGACATCGTCTTCGCCCACGTCTCCGCTTTCGGCCCGACCGGCCCCTACAGCCACCGCCTCGGTTTCGACCAGGTCGCCAAGGCGATGTCGGGCGCGATGTCCGTCTCCGGCTTCCCGGCTAGTCCGCCGACGCGTGAGCAGGTGCCCCATATCGACTACATGACCGCGACGCTGACCACCGTCGGCGTCGTCTCGGCGCTCTACCACCGGCAGGCAACCGGCCAGGGGCAGATGGTCGATACCGCCCTGCTCCAGTCGGCGGTAACGATGATGGCGCCCGTCATCGGCGAGTGGGAGACGGCTGGTCTGAAGCGGCAACAGGTCGGCAACCGGAGCTACTGGAGCGGGCCGACCGACCTCTACCAGGCGAAGGACGGCCGCTGGGTGATGCTGGCCATTCTTACCGACTCTATCTGGCGACGTTTCTGCAGTACGTTGGGGCGTGAAGACCTTGCCGAGGACGAACCGTTCGCCTCCGATGTCCACCGCTTCGAGCACCGCGACATCCTCGACCCGGTCGTTGCTGAATGGGTAGCCGGCATGACTTCCGACGATGTAGCCGCCGCCGCCGAGAAGATACCGATTCCCTGCGGTCTCTGCTACGAGCAGACCGAGGTCGCCGGTGACCCCCATATCCGGGAGCGTGAGATGCTCGCCGACGTGGCGCTGCCCGACGGCGGCACGATGCCGGTCACCGGCCTGCCGGTACGGCTCTCGGCGACGCCGACCTCTATCGAACGCTCCTTCCCTGGGGTAGGGGAGCACAACCGCGAGGTCTACGGCGGTCTCCTCGGCTTCTCAGATGAGGACCTCAAGAGCCTGGAAGAAGAAGGCATCATCTAGCCGTCTTTACATAACTCTGAACGAATCGTGCCTGCATATCGTTCCCTACCCTCGATTCGTTTCCTTATTTCAAATAACTACTACCTCTTGCCTTTTCGCCCCCATCAAACTTGACGCCCAATTTCGGTTGGTGCTAAAGTTACTTGGTTTCATTCCCATTCACCTAAGCGAACTTTGTGCAGAAGGAGGAACTGCGCGCGATGAATATGGTTGTCTGTGTCAAACAGGTGCTCGATCCCGAAGCGCCCCCGGCCAGCTTCAAGATCGACACCGCCACCAACTCAGTGGTGCCGCCGGCGGGTGTGCCCCCGGTCATCAGTACCTTCGATGAACAAGCGGTGGAAGCGGCCCTGCGGATCAAGGACGCCGACGGCGGCAGCACGATAACGGCCGTCAGCCTCGGCACCGGTCTGCTCCGCGACGTCGTCAAGAAACCGCTCTCGATGGGCGCCGACGAATTGGTGCTGCTCGAGGACGCCGCCTTCGAAGGCGGCGACAGTACCTCGACGGCGATCGCCCTGGCGGCCGCCATCAAGAAGATCGGCGAGTTCGACATCGTCTTCTTCGGCCGCCAGGCCGCCGACTGGGATGGCGGACAGGTCGGTTCCGGAGTCGCCGAGATTCTCGGCCTGCCCTGTGTCACCCTGGCACGGAAGGTCGAGGTCAGTGACGGCAAGGCTCGGGTAGAGCGCGTCGTCCCCGATGGCTACCAGGTCGTCGAGGTCCCGCTGCCGGCGGTGGTCACCGTCAGCAACGAGTTGGGTGAGCCCCGCTACGCGACGATCAAGGGTATCATGTCGGCCAAGCGCAAGGAGCCCATTGTCTGGTCGCCGGCCGACATCGGCGTCGATCCGTCGGAACTGGGCGCCGCCGGGAGACGCTCCAAGATGCTCAAGCTCTTCCAGCCGGTTCGTGAGGGAACCTGCGAAATCGTCGAGGGCGAGAACGAAGAAGAAGCCGGCGCCAATCTGGCGGTCAGACTCTCTGCGGAGAAGCTGGTCTAGCCGCCCCGGTGGCTGCCGTGGTCCGAATCAAGGAGGAATAGCACATGCCTGACAACAAGGGAGTCATGATACTGGCCGAAGCTGTCGATGGCAAGCTGGTGACGATTTCGACCGAGCTTCTCGGCGCCGGCCGGAAACTGGCCGATGATCTCGGCGAAGAACTGAGCGCCGTGCTCGTCGGCTCAGACGTCAGCGGTCTCACAGCGGAAGTTATCGCCTTCGGCGCCGACAAGGTCTACGTCGTCGAGGACGCACTGCTCAAGGACTACCAGTCTGATTCCTACGTGGCGGCGGTCGCCAAGGTCGCCGGCGAAGCATCACTCAAGGTCCTGCTCCTCGGGCAGACCTCAATCGGCCGGGACCTCGGGCCGCGCCTCGCCTTCCGGCTCAATACCGCCGTCGTGATGGACTGCGTCGAGTTGGAGATTGACGCTGGTTCCAAGCAACTGCTGCAGACCAAGCCTGTCTACGGCGGCAGTGCCCGCGCCATCTTCACGACCGACTCACTGCCCCAGATGGCGACGCTTCGCGTCAAGGCGGGTGAGCCTCTGCCACGCGACGACTCCCGCAAGGGCGATGTCGTCAAAGTGGACGCCGGCCTCGACGCCTCGGCGATTCGCGTCACCGTCGTCGAGACCGTACTCGAGGAAGTCGCCGGCATCAAGCTCGAGGATGCCGCCATCATCGTCTCCGGCGGACGCGGCATGGGCGGCCCCGAGGGATTCAAGGACCTGGAGGAACTGGCCAAGGTGCTCAAGGCAGCGCTCGGCGCCAGCCGCCCACCGTGCGACAACGGCTGGGTGCCGGAAACAATCCAGGTAGGTTTGACCGGCAAGGTAGTCTCTCCGGACGTCTATATCGCGGTGGCTATCTCCGGCTCCAGTCAGCACCTCGCCGGTTGCGGTGGTTCGAAGACAATCGTGGCGATCAACCGTGACCCGGAGGCCAACATTTTCAAAGAAGCCGCTTTCGGCGTCGTCGGCGACTGGAAGAAGGTAATCCCGGCCTTCCAGGAGAAGGTCAAGGCCCTGCTCGCCTGACCTGTCCCAGTCTGAAACCAAACAAGAAGATGGGCGGCGCTTTCGCGCCGCCCATCTCTTAGTCAACACACGTTTGCAGGTGTGAGGTTAGGCCTTTTCCTTTTCCTTGGCCGCCTGTCGTTCGGCGATGACCTTCTGGGCAACTGTGGCCGGGACCTCCTGATAGTGACTGAACTTCATCGTGAAGGTGCCCCTGCCCTGGGTGAGCGACCGCAGCGAGATCGCGTAGCGCTGCACTTCCGCCAGCGGGACCCGGACATCAACCACGTTTAGGCCGTCTTCCGGGTTCATTCCCTGCACGTGGGCTCGCTTCGTGTTGAGATCGCCGATGATGTCGCCGGTGTATTCCTCGGGCGCCCTGACCGTCAGATCAACTACCGGCTCAAGCAGTACCGGCTGTCCGTCGGTCAATCCTGCCCTCATTGCGCCCGCGCCGGCGATCTTGAAGCAGATCTCCGATGAATCGACCGGGTGGAAACTGCCGTCATAGAGGGTCACCTTGATATCGTCCACCGGGAAGCCGCCGAGGACGCCTCCCTGTACCGCCTCGTTGAAGCCCTTCTCGACGGCCGGAATGTAGTTCTTCGGTACGGAGCCACCGACGACTTTGTCCTTGAACTCCTTGCCGGTGCCGCGCGGCAGCGGCTCCAGTTGCAGCCGGACATGACCGTACTGGCCGTGCCCGCCGGTCTGCTTCTTGTGCTTGTACTCGGATTTGGTGGCTACCGTGATCGTCTCCTTGTAGGGAACCCTGGGAGTCGCCAGCTCGACGCCGACGCCGAACTTGCGCCCCATCCTCTCGGCGGCAACCTCCAGTTGGGTGTCACCCATGCCGGAGATGATCGTTTCGTTGGTGCTGAACTCGCGGCGCACCTCGAGCGTCGCGTCCTCTTCGGCAAGCTTGGCCAGTGATGAGCCGAGCTTGTCCAGGTCGGCCTTGGTCTTCGGAGAGACCGACGCGCTGTAGATGGGCGATGGGAACGAGATGGGGGCGAGCTTTGCCGGGCTCTCCTTTGTCGCCAGTGTGTCACCGGTTGCGGTCACGTTCAGCTTGGCGACCGCCCCGATGTCTCCGGCGCCAATCGACTGCACCGGTTCCTGGTTCTTGCCCCGCATCACGAAGACCTGGCCGATTCTCTCGTTCTCACCGCGCGTCGAGTTCCAGGCCTGGGAGCTGCTCTTGAAGGTACCGCTGTAGACACGAAAATAGGTGAGCCTGCCGACGTAGGGGTCGGCGGTGGTCTTGAAAACGAGGGCCGCCAGTGGGCCATCGGCATCGGGTTTGCCCGTTTCTTGCTCGCCACCGGCGGCAACGACGGCGTATTCCCTATCCCCCGGCGACGGCAAATAACTGCCGATCGCGTCCATCAACTGGCTGACGCCGATGTTCTTCAGGGCGGAAGTCGCCAGAATCGGGACTATCTTGCCGCCGACGACACCCTGTCGCAGGCCGTCGATCAGTTCCTGCTGGGAGAGCTCTGTTCCTTCCAGATACTTCTCGATGAGGCTGTCGTCGGCTTCGGCGGCCGCCTCGACCATCTGCTCGCGGAGTGAGTCTACCTCGCCCTGCAGGGCCTCCGGTATGTCGCCCTCTGTCGAGTCCGTCCCGGTGTAGCTCCTCATCGTCAACAGATCGACGATGCCCTTGAAGTCGGTATGGTCGCCAATCGCCAGCTGGACGGGTACGCACTTCCGGCCGAATTTACTTCGAACCGCCTCGACGGTTCGCGCGAAGTTGGCATTCTCCCGGTCCATCTTGTTGATCACGATCAGTCGAGGCAGGCCAGCCTCTTCGGTGTAGGACCAGACCTGTTCGGTGCCGACTTCCACACCCGAGGCGGCGCAAACGACGACGACAGCGCCCTCGGCAATCCGCACCCCGCACTTGACCTCACCGACGAAATCGAGATAGCCGGGTGTGTCGATAAGGTTGACCTTGTTGCCCTTCCACTCGTAGGGGAGCAGGCTCAGGCTGATGCTCATGTTGTGCTTCTGTTCCTCGGGATCGAAATCCGACGTGGAACTGCCGTCGTCAACCTTGCCCAGCCGGTTGACCGCCTTGGCGTTGAAAAGCATCGCCTCCGCCAGGGACGTCTTCCCCGCCCCATTGTGTGACAGGAGCACAGGATTGCGAATCGTGTCGAGTCCGTAGTCGGCCATCTAGGTACCTCTCAGTGCGAAATCACCAGCACTACCATAATCGGCGTCCGGCGCGGTCTGCCTGCTAGGCAAACCGGTCGTTGACGACTATCTCCGCCAACTCCTTCCGGGGAGGCACCGTCGCCTCGTGGTCGGGGTAGCCGAGCGGCGTCATCTCGACGACAGTGTATCCTTCGGGGACATTGAGCAGTTTGTCGACCTTGTCGTGGTCGAATAGCCCGACGTGTACCGTACCCAGCCCCAGCGCGTGGGCGGCCAGCACCAGGTTCTGCATTGCCAGGCCGACGTCGAACATGTAGAAGTCGCCCCTCGCCGTCTGGGCCTCGCCGTGGTAGTAACCGGACCGTTCCAGCTTGGCGCAGGCAACGATGATCAGCGGCGCGTTCTGAAGTGCCTTGGTGGCCGGGTTGTTCTCGCTTAGTGCGTCTACCAGCCCGGCGCGGACGTCATTGTCGCGGACGACGACGAAGCGCGTGCACTGCGTGTTGGCCCACGACGGCGCCCAGCGGGCGGCCTCGAGGACCTTCTCCAGTGTCGCTTCATCGACCGGGGTATCCTTGTAGCGGCGAATGCTCCGCCTTGTCTTGATGGCATCCACAACGTCCATGCTTCCTCCTCCTGCTTTCGTCCGCCGCATGCTTCGCGCACTGCACGCCGTTTCCGGCGAGTGACACGCTATGCTGTTTAGCGGCCTAGACTACGCTTTCCGGCCAGGCGCCGTTGCCAATCAGCGATACAAAGCGGCAGGCGCCCAGTTTCTCGACTTCGTTTCGGTCTTCCTTGCGAGTCACGCGGTATAGTTCCTGCAACCGGCGCGATCCCACCGGAATCACCATTCTCCCGCCGATCGTCAGTTGCTCGACGAGCTCTCCGGGAACATCCGGCGCACCGGCGGTGCTGATGATCGCGTCATAGGGCGCCTCGCGCCGCCAACCCAGCGCTTCTTCCGCCGGGCGGAACGTGATATTGGCATAGCCCAGGCTGTCCAGTGTCCTCTCCGCTTCCTCGGTCAATGCCGACAGACGCTCGGTAGTGACGACCTGGCGCGCCAGTTCGGCCAGAATCGCCGCCTGATAGCCGCTACCTGTGCCTAGTTCGAGAACCTTCTCGCCACCGGTCAACTCCAGTTTCTCAGTCATCAGGGCAACGATGTAGGGCTGCGAAATCGTTTGCCCGTACCCGATCCCGAGCGGCCGGTCCTCATATGCCAGACTCTCGCTCCCGGGCGGCACAAACCGCTCGCGGGGCACGCGGGCGATCGCTTCCAGGACACGCCGATCCGTGATCTCACCGGCCAGGCTCTCGGCCAGCCTGACCCTCGCTGCCTCAAAGTCCATGGTCAGTCCCATCATCGTGACACGTGACAGAACTAGGTGATAACCAGCTTCAGTACGATGAGGACAACCACCATCAGCACCGCCAGGATACCAATCGTCCTCAGTTCCGCTCCGATGTATGGATGCCGAATGGGCTGGTGGGCCGTTGCGACCTCCGGTGAGACGCCCGCCGCCGGGGCGGTGGCCACTGCTGGGGCGGCGGCCGGCGGAGTGCCCTGCTCGATGAATCGGCCGGGTCGGCCGGGAGCGCCGGCTTGTCCCACGCCGGGGCCTTGCCGATGGCTCTGGGCCTTCCGCGCCGCTGCTTGCCTGCCTCGTTTACGTCTCGATTTGCCGGGCATAGACAGACTCCGGACGATCGGTTACTTGGCTCTAGGGTGCGATTTCTCGTAGGTGCGGCGGACGTGTTCCGTGGTGAGGTGGGTGTAAACTTGTGTCGTCGAGATGTTGGCGTGGCCCAACAGTTCCTGCACAGAGCGCAGATCGGCGCCACCGCTCAACATATGGGTCGCGAAGCTGTGCCGCAGTGTGTGTGGGGTAACCTCGCCCGCCAATCCGGCCGCCCTGGCGTATTCCTTGAGTATTTGCCAGAAGCCCTGACGAGTCAACCGGTCGCCGCGGCGATTGAGGAAAAGGGCACGCTCGTCGTCACGTCGCAACAGGCGAGGTCGGGCCTTCCGGATGTACTCCTCGACAATTGTCACCGCCCTCTTGTGAATCGGAACAAGCCGCTCCTTCTTCCCCTTGCCGAGGCAGCGCACGTCACCGTCGACGGTGTTGACGTCCTCGACATTGAGCGACACCAGCTCGCTGACCCTCAAGCCGCTGGCGTAGAGCACCTGCAGCATCGCCGAATCTCGCTTTGCCTCGGGCGTCGAGTGCTTCTCCGGCTGTTCGAGCAGGGCCCTGACCTGGCTGACGGAAATCGGCTTCGGCAGTGACCGGCCTACGTTCAGCGACTCCATGTTCTCGGTCGGGTCCAGGGCGATGGCTCCTTCGCTCAGTTGGAACTTGAAGAACGACCTGGCGGCCGCGATCTTCCGTGCACGGGTAGTCTCGGCGTACCGCCTCTCCTGCAGGTTGAGCAGGTAGGCCAGCATGTCCTGCCGGTCAACACTGGCCCACGAAGGCTTCGCCGCCTGCTTCTCGGCTCGTGCGGAGATGAACTGAGCAAGTTGTGAAAGGTCGTTGCGATAGGCCGACGTCGTGTTCGCCGAGAAACCCTTTTCCACGGCCAAGTAGGTGAGGAATCTCTCGATGTCCTCTTTCACTGCTACCGCCTTTGCCAAACCTTCAGACCCCTTGAGACACGGGAATCTATTTTAACATAACTCAAAAACATAACTCAAGAAGAGCAGCCTGCAACTCAGGGCGCATGCCTGTGACTACGGCCGATGGCCAACTCCACCGCGAAGGGACGCCGGCGAGCGTGTAGAAGGAATCACGCCGGATCGCCGTCTAGGACAGGTCACTGCTGGAGACTTTGACCGGCACTTCCATGGGCTTGGTGACGCCGAAACTGGCGGCTACGCGGCGGAAATGCAGGCCGTAGACCGAGAGAATCATCGACAGTGGCAGGACACTCGGTCGTCTGAACAGCGTCGAGAGGACCAGACCCCAGTAGTGGCGCCTCCCCTTTTCCCAGACACCAAGCACCCATATTGACCTGAAGAACGCGGCAACATAGGGCCGCCGGAGCTGGGTCACTCTGGGTGCCTTGTAGGGTCGGTATTCCTTGAGGAAAGTCTTTATCCGCGCGTAGTACTCCTTGGGAGCGTAGATCGTCCTCATGATCTGCTTGTAGCCGTCGATCAGAGTCTCGTAGTTCATCTTGGGAACGAAGTTTATTGAGCAGTCGGTGTTGTCGCCGGTGCTGTCGCGCAGCAGGCGGTTCTCCGTGCGGAGACGGTCGTGCAGCCGCGTTCCCCGAGGTGCCGTGAGCAGGCCGACCATCGCGGTAACGATCCCACTGTTCTGAATGAAGTTTATCTGGCTGCGGAAGATGGAGAGCGGGTCACTGTCGAAGCCGACAATAAAGCCACCCTGCACCTCCATACCGAAACTCTGTATCTTCTTGACGGCGGCCACCAAGTCCCGGTTCTTGTTGGTGCTCTTGTCGCACTCGGCAAGGCTGTCTTCGTTGGGAGACTCGATACCGACGAACACCCGGTCGAAACCGGCCTCGGCCATCAACCGCATAAGCTCATCGTCATCGGCCAAGTTGATTGACGCTTCGGTGAATAGCGGGAAGGGGTATTTCCGTTGCTCTTGCCACCTGATAATGGCCGGCAGGACTTCTGCCTTGAGCTTCTTCTTGTTGCCGATGAAGTTGTCATCGACGATGAACAGACTTCCCTGCCATCCAATGTCATAGAGCGACTGCATCTCCGCCAGGAGCTGGTCTGCGGACTTGGTACGCGGGTTGTTTCCGTTGAACAGCACGATGCTGCAGAACTCACAGTTGAAGGGGCAGCCGCGTGAGTACTGGACGTTCATCGTCGCGTACTTGCTCATGTCGATCAGTGACCACATCGGGATTGGAGTCTGGCCCAGGTCGGGCCGCTCGGGTGAAGTGTAAATGTGCTTGGCCTGCCCTTTCTCGAGGTCCGCCAGGAATGGCGGCAGCGTCGATTCAGCCTCATCCAGCACCAGGTGATCGACCTCGTCGAACTCATCGTACTCGCTGGTGAACAGCGGGCCGCCGGCAACCACTTTCGTGCCGAGCGCGTGGCAGCGGGCAATCGTCTCTCTCGATGAGTCCCGTTGAACCACCATCGCTCCGATAAAGACGTAGTCGGCCCACTCGATGTCCTTATCTTTGAGCGCCTTCACGTTCAGGTCAACCAGCTTCTTCTCCCACTCCTCGGGGAGCATCGCGGCCACCGTCATCAAGCCCAGCGGCGGGTGGGCCGCCTTCTTCGATACAAACTTCAGGGCGTGCTTGAAACTCCAGAACGTGTCCGGGTATTTCGGGTAGACAAACAGTATCTTCAAAACCACTCCCCCCACCGACGCCCAATCTGCATTTTCCAAGAGTGCCATGACCACCACCGGCATACCGGCAACGCGTCATAGTTAGATTCAGTATATCGCGTTACCCCCTAGTTGTCCACAACTGCGTTGTCCACAACTGCATTGCCCTCAACTGCGTTGTCTACAACGTCTGGTTCGTTTTCACCGCGTGACGTTGCCTGAATTGACTGTGCCGGCCGTGTCGGCTAAGATTGACGCCGCCACTGGCAAGAAACACCTGGCTGCCGAGGGGCGGTGGAGGCTCAGATGACCAACGATTCCAACCGGGGGACCACGGCGATTATCCTTCACAGCGGTAGTTACGACCGGGCGAGCTATGCTCTGACACTGGCGCTGGTGGCCTTGTCAATGGGAATGGAAGCGCGGATGCTGCTGACTCACGGCGGGCTGCGGCGCTTCAGTGGCGACCGCCTCGACGAGATGGGAGACGACACGCCGCAGCAACTTCGCAGTGACTTCGAGTCCGCCCTGATGACCGGGGCGGTCAATTCCATAGGGAAGCAGTTGGCCGACGCCAAGGAACTGGGCCTGCGACTCTACGCCTGCACCGGGGCGATGGCGATTGCCGACATTCGCGCCGAACACCTCCGACCTGAAGTCGACGAGATGATCGGTCTCGGCGTCTTCATCGAGATCGCCCGCACCGCCGCCATCAACTGGTACATCTAGCCCCCCGAGGCGGGGGAGTCTATCCCGCAGCCGTCCTGCTTTCGCCGGCCAGCGTCGGTAGGCCGGTCACCGGACTGGTCTCCGGTGTCACCGAAAGGTGGCCCAAAGGGCAGCGATGTCTAACCACCGGTAGCTTCCGTGCCGGTACCTGACGCGCCAAGATTGAGTTGGGAAACGTCCGTTCGTGGAATGCGCCGGGCTGGTTCCCGAATGTCCGGCGCGGCGGTGCGGGAGGCTGAGGCTTGAAAGTTTGGCTGAGGGAAAAGGCGTTGTCCCTCAGTCGGCTCGTGACCAACGGGCCGACTATAGAGCGGGTGTTCACGCCGCCTCGGCTTCTCTTGCTGACGACGGCGCTGGTCTTCAGCGCCGAGGTCCTCGTGATGTTCATCATCTCTCGGCTGCCCTCGCTCACCACGTCTGCTGAGGCGATGGTCGACGCCCTGCTGTTGTCCGTGCTTGTCTTTCCAGGGCTCCATATGTTCGTGTTCCGTCCGCTGCTGATCAGCACTACCCGGCGCCGCAAGACGGAGGCGGCGCTGATGGAGAGCGTCGAGCGTTTCCAGACGCTGACGGAAGCCGCCAGCGACGCCATCGTCTCGGCTGACAGCCTCGGGAACGTCGTCCACTGGAACCGCGCCGCCGAGACGGTGTTTGGCTACACTGCCGAGGAGATGGTCGGCCAGTCGCTTACGGCCATCATACCGGAGGGGTTCCGCCCGCTGCACGAGGCGGCCTTTCTGGCGGCAGCGACCGAGGGTCGGCTGCGCAGCCTGAATGGCCCGGTGGAGGTAATTGGGCTGAGGAAGAACGGCGAGGAGTTCCCCCTTGAGCTGTCACTGTCCTCGTGGCACGCCGGCGAGGGCACTTTCTTCACCGGCATCGGTCGTGACATCACCGAGCGCCGGCGGGCGGAGGAGATGCTTCGCGAGTCGAAGCGGGCGGCCGAGGACGCCAACGAGGCGAAATCGGAGTTCCTGAGCCGGGTCAGCCACGAAGTGCGGACTCCGGTGCACGGGACCTTGGGGATGCTCGACCTGGCGATGGACTCGGAACTCAGCCTGGAACAGATGGAGTACCTGTCGGTCGCCCGCTCGTCAACCGAATCGCTGTTGTCGATCATCAACGACATCCTCGACTTCTCCAAGATCGGCGCTCGGCAATTGGCTCTCGACGAGGCCCCGTTCAACCTGCGTGTCGTCCTCGAGGATGCGGTCGACTTGCTGGCGCTGCGCGCCCACGGCAAGGGACTGGAACTGCTCTGCCATATGCCGCCGGGGTTTCCGACGGCGCTGGTCGGCGACGCCGGCCGGCTACGGCAGGTGCTGGTAAACTTGTTGGCCAACGCCGTCAAGTTCACCTCGCAGGGAGAAGTGGTCGTCTCCGTAGCCCCGGTGGGCGAGTCCGACGACCGGATGGAACTGCGCTTCGCCGTCCGCGATACCGGCGCCGGCATCCCCGAAGACAAACAGGGGGTCATCTTCGAGGCGTTTCGCCAGGCGGACGGTTCGACTACCCGCGCT
>SDBV01007708.1_pt1 | contig 14669 bp, 14 predicted proteins | sample 2277081 | NCBI WGS metagenome assembly SDBV01 (sample SAMN10402039, study PRJNA504765) | marine sediment metagenome | isolation source: marine sediment core GS10_PC15, 223 cmbsf | place: Arctic Ocean: Southern Knipovich Ridge | collected 2010
GGTTTCGGAATCGCCTTAAGGAAAAGCAGTCGACCAAATATTTTATGCTTAAAAAGAACAGTGAGGGCAATATTTTCAAAATTCGCATAATTAATTCGATTGATGAAATCAGATTTATATATTTCTTTTCCCAACTCAACTTTAGGATTTGAAAAACACAAATGAGTATCCTGAGAGAACGATTCTTCTACTATAGGAGACGTTTCCACCAAAGGAATAATACTTCCCTTTAAATTAAATTTTAAAATATAACCTATTTATCGGTTTTATTTTAAAATATCTTAGAACTGAAATATCTATTATTCACAAAGGATACAGCAGGCATCCTTAAGAAACCCTCTGACACAATCTTTCACTATTTGATTTATTTATTTTTTTCCTCTGTTTATATTTAACAGGGAGAAGTATATCCGTTTATAAAGAGCATGGCTGGATTTTGACTTTATTGTAAAAGAATTACAAAAAATTTCTAACTTTCTTTTCTCCATTCTATAGTTACAAATACAATTCTTGCGATTTTTTCTTTTAGAAGATGATTATTGCATTAAAGCGCTTGATGCAGATTATAAAAATTACTTGTAAGCTATGTTTATGAAGTTAAATAGTAGTAGTGGTAATGAGGAGGGTGGGGTTTTTGGCTTGCAGGTTTTGCTCTTAAGCTGGATAAATAGAAGTTCATCGGTTTCGAACCAATTAATAGTGCCACTTGAGATCCAGCAAACAAATAATTATATTTCACCGAATATATTTTTCAAGTCATCTGCTATCCGCCAACCTCATAGCCTAACAGCTTAACAATCCATGGCCTAAAAGCCCAAATCAAATCACTGTCAATTCCGTCTGTCTTGGGCTCAGGAATTTTCCACCATTTTCAGTAACAACCAGGTCTTCTTCAATACCAGTATAGCCAATTTTATCAACTGCGATTCCCAGCTCAACTGTAAAAGTATTATTTTCTTCTAGCGGAATAAGGTGGGTTTTATCGGTTTTATTTCTTTCCGGCCCAACCCTTGAACCGCCATCGTGGACCGCTCTTCCCAATTGATGCCCCAAGGAATGCTGGTATTCGGGGTAACCCGCGTCGGTGAGGATTTTTCTGGCTGTGGCATCAATTTTTTCCCCGGTTGCCCCGGGTTTATAAAGGGCTGTTGTAATATCGATTATTTCCTTAACTTTATTGAAAGCCATAGTCAACTCAAAAGGGGCGGCTGTTTCATTCTGTTTTTTGAAGTATGCCAATCTCTGTATATCCGAACAATATCCATTGACAATCACACCAAAATCCACATGCAAAAGATCACCTTCTTCAAGCACAGCATCTGTGGGAAGTCCATGGCCAGGGACTGTTTTAGCTCCGGCATTTACAATTGAAGGGAATGAATTTGTATAGCCAGCAGCTCTGATTTCTTCTGTTAGAATTTCGCTGATTTGAATTTCTGTCATTCCAGGCCTGATTATTTTTAATGCTTCATGCCAGCATGTGTCTGCAACCTCAGCGGCTTTTCTGATTTCTTCAATCTCAGGCCTGGTTTTTCTGCCACGCAGTATGAAAAGTAGGTCCTCAGCTGAAATAATCCGGTCTACATAAGGCGTGTCTTTTAAGTGGCCCACCAGTTTTAAAAACATACCATATGTAATACCATCCGCTGTGGAAGATGATGTTGAATAATTCAATGCTATTTTTTGTGGATCATATCCTGTAATGATTTTTCTGAACTGGTCTTCAAAATTATCTGTATATGTTTCGACTGAATTAAAATTGCCGGTCCTTTCAATATTTGCAGCATCATGTAGCCAGACATAGGCTGTGTTCTTACCTGTTTTTGAGAACATAAATGCCCCTGCTCCGGAAACATCTTTGCCAATCATCAGGTCAAGTGAAGGATCTTTAAGCATATCTGTTTCTCTACAGAAAATAATCCATAGGTCTATATCGTGTGACCTTAATAACTCAGTTGCCTGTTCAATTTTAGATTTAATCATTTCTTTGTGCTCCTCTGTTTGGTTATTTCCCGAATTATTAAAAGAAAATTTTTGCTGTTTTTTAATGCTGTATTTGAATATGGATCGCATTTTTTATGATTCAGCATCTGGGTGGTCAAAATAAATACCAACTATAACATTGCAAATTGCTTAGTGGATAATCTACCTGATCTTTATAAAAAGAACTACTAAAATTATTGTAATTAAGCACTGAAGAACTGTGAATCTTATTAAAACCTGAGTATTAGACCATCCCTTATTATGGCGAAAATGATCATGAAGAGGGAACCGCACATTATGAAAAATGCCTATTTTAAAAAAACGGAGTAATGCAACCTTTATTAATCCTGTTCCGCCGTTTACAATTACTACTGTTGCAACAGTAAGAATAATAAACGGATTTCCGGTATTTATAACAAGTACGCCGATTAAAAGGCCCAAGGCTCTGGAGCCGGCATCGCCCATTAAAATACTGCTCGGGTATGCATTATGCCACATGTATCCTGCAAGGCAGCCTATCATGGAGAAGGCCATAATTGCCCATTTTGCTCCGTCCGGGTAATGAGGAAGCAAAAGGCGTGCTGCAATATCTGTATGCCCTACAACAAAGTAAAGTATTGCACCAAGGCCTAAAAGTGCAATAATAGACAGGGCGCCGGAAAGTCCGTCTATACCGTCTGTACAGTTTATTGCATTAATAACTACCCAGATTAATATGGTTGCACCGGAAATAAATACTGCAGGGTGTAAGGTGAAAACTACTTTTGTAAATGGAACCCAGATTTCCGTATGCTGAAATTTAAAGAGATATAGAGTGCATGCAGCAACTAGAGAAATTAAAAGGTCAAAAGATCCTTTTAAGTATTCTGACCATGGCTTTTCACTTTTATCATCTAAATATCCGAATATCATTGCAAAGAGTATGCAGGCCATAATAATAAGAAATTCAATATCAAAAGGAAGAACTAAAAGTAGAATAACCAGGTAGATAATTATTACAACAATTCCGGCGCCTGTTGGCTTGCCTTTTGCGGCCTCCGGCTGTACAGCGTATATTTTACCCCTGTCTGAAGGCAGGTTTTTAGCAAACCGCGGTAGAAGCCACCATGAAAGTATCCAGCAGGATATAAGCCCGAGTCCTGTTAAAAATAAATAGGAGGTAAAGAGCCTTAATGGCCCAAAATAATCCTTAAAAAATTCTCCAAGATAATAAAGCATTGTTTAGCGCCGAATCCCCTTAAATAGAGTGATATTGGATGTCCTAATTAAACACAAAGAATTACATTTGTCAAGGTTGATAAGATGGCTGAGATAACAACAGGTTTAAGTGGTTAATAGTAAGTTTATTGTGTATTGCTAGTTAGCTACTTTGCTTTTAAAATATGGATATAAGCATATCATTTTTACATTATATAATATCTATTGAAAAACTTATCGGTTTCTTATTATTTGGACATAAGGCAGATCTTAATAAACCTCATTTCCAATGCTGTCAAATTTACTGATGCTGGCGAAATACTAGTATCAATAAAAAAAGCTGAGGAGCATTGTTCTCCTTTTACTATAGAAAATACAAATGTTCAGATCTCTGTAAAGGACACTGGTATCGGAATTGAAAAAGAAAAGCAGACTGAAATTTTCAGGGCTTATGAACAGGGAGATTACGATATCCGGAACAAATATGGTGGTTCAGGACTTGGCCTGTCTATAGTAAAAGGTATAGTGGAAGATATGAGAGGAAGTATCTCGCTTGTTTCTGAATCCGGAAAGGGGAGTACATTTTTTGTTGACATTAATCTTAAAAATGTTACAAAAAACAAAAAAAATCATCCTTATAGATTAGGGGAACAAGTATGAACATGGATTTCGGTACGATAATTGCGGTGGGTGCGACTTTAACCTGTGGAACATTTTTGGGATTGTATCTTTTACATAAGCTCCGCTTTTCGGGGAAAGGTTTATTGCCTATCAAGAAACAAAGGGAAAAGATATTCATAAAAGACGATGAATATAGAAAATATAATATTAATACGAATACCAGGGCTATACAAAGTATTTCTCTGATTACTTTTATAGTGTTTGTTATCTACATTTCAATTGTATTGATTATCCCTTCACTACTCCCGGATGCATTACGGATATTTTATCTTTATATATATTTATACATATTAATTCTATCTTTGTTATACTTTGCATTCTCCAGATTTAAATGGAAGAAATCTGTAAATCGGAGTGGCAATTTTATATACTTTTTTCTGATTTCATTAGGGATTGTTGGCTTATCAACTTTAGACCACATAAATACCAATGAAATTACAGTATTTGTTATAGTGATGTTTATTATCGCAATTATTTATCGGGAAAAATTATATATTATCACAACACTCCTGGTCTTTAATTGCATGGCAATGCTATTTTTCCTCTTTTTCTTCTCATTCGAAACCATGAATGAGATACGACTTATAGATGTCCTGATTTATACTGGTATATCAATTTCATTTGGTAATGTATTTAAACACATATACAGACGTCATTACTATGTATCCCTGGAATTGAAAAAAAGGAATCAGGAATTACAGGAACTTTCCTTTAAAGATACATTAACCAAGCTTTATAATAGGCGCTATCTCTTAACATTTCTGCAAAATGAAATAAAGCGTTATCAGAGAAAGGGGATACATTTTTCTATCCTCATGATTGATATTGACCATTTTAAAAAGATTAATGATAAATTTGGTCATATATCTGGAGATAAAGTCCTGTCTGTTTTTGCACAAATTGCACTGGATGAATTCCGTGGAGAGGATATAGTGAGTCGTTATGGCGGGGAGGAATTTACGGTTGTTCTAATTGGTACAAAACTCGAGACAGCAATAGAAGTCGCAGAACGTTTACGAAAAAGAATTGAAATCCATAAATTTTTAAATATTCCCTATCCGGTAACTGTCAGCATTGGAGTAGCAGAATATAAAACTGATGAAACAATAGAAGAACTTATTGATAGGGCAGACCAAAAATTATACTCAGCTAAGAAAACAGGAAGAAATACTGTTAAAAAATGATACGCTATCTTTTTCCATTTCCTTTACATTTATAACATTTGGAAAATATCAACAGCTACGCTTTGTCTACCATGGAATCATTCCTGATAAATAAAATATGATTTTCTATGGTTAAGAACGGAGTATTAATTGATATTTAGATTCAGTCTATATGGTTTCCTTAAAAACCAGCGCTATTTTGAATCCTTTCTGATCCTGGTATTCCTGCAAAAGGGGCTAACATTTTCTCAAATTGGTTTACTTGTAGGATTCCGGGAACTCTGTATAAATATCCTTGAAATTCCCATTGGTACTGTGGCTGATGTAACAGGCCGCCGAAGATCCAAGATCCTATCCTTTGTTGTCCCTAAATCATTCCAACTTGTTAACTCTTCCTGCTTTAATATCCTCATCTATTGCAGTTGCTATTTTTTTTCTTAAAGCAATAAAACCGCCGATAAGAAGCGGAATATTGGTCAGTGCCGGAATGAATCCCCATAGGGGAATCATAAACAAAACAAAATTGTAATAGCCGTGAATTAAAAAAGCGATAAAAAAGCCCTGTTTTATAAGGTTTTTTTGTGAAGTTTTATCTGCAGCGAACTTGGCTTTACCCAGATAATATCCCATTAAACCGGAGGCAATTGCATGCAGAGGCACTGCAGTTACAGCACGTATAAGGGCAGTAGTAAGGTCATTATTAAGCACGTACAGTACATTCTCTAAAGCTGCGAAACCCAGACTGACAGTTATAGTATAAACTATACCGTCTGTTATCTCATCGAATTCTTTCTTTCTATATATAATTAATCTGACTACTGTGAGCTTCATGCCTTCCTCGCATAATGCAGCGACAATAAAAGCTCTGAAAAGATAAAATAAAAGAGCTGATTCTCTAAAAATTAAATTAAAATTGCTTAAAATAAGTTCAAGTATCACTATAGGGATGGTAACAATTATTCCCAATATAAAGGTAAATACTATTAGACCGGCAGGTTCAGGTTTAGCTTTGTCTTTTTTATAAAAATAAATAATAAGAAAAATCGCCGGGGTCAGAGCTGCAAATAAGGATATTATTACTTTCATAATTTTCGCTCTACAGTAATTCTAACTTTCTTTATACGCAATAATCTTCTATTCCTCCAAAAGCCCTGTTAAGTCCTTTGCGTTCTTTACAGCCTGGCCTTTGTAATGATTATTAAAAGCAATAATAAGAATTTTAACCTTTTTTATCATATTTTTAATTTTAGGTATCCATTCTTTAAGCTCTTCTTCTGAATAGAGATAATCATATCTTGTTGTATTGGTTCCTTTCCACCAGTTTTCCTTATTTCTTCCGTGAAACCTTATATAGCCTAAGCCTGCTGTAACTGCCTCGTCCGGTTTTGGTAACCTGGGCAGGTCCGGCTCATCTACATTAACAATGCAGATATTTCTTTTTCTAAATTCTGCTAAAACAGATTCTTTGTTCCACTCGTCATTTCTAAACTCAACTGCAAGGGGCAGATTCTCAAAGTACCTGCATACAGTATCGAGGTGTTTTCGTGTTCCATCATTGTAGTGAAAGCTGTATGGAAACTGCATAAGTACTGCGCCCAGTCTGGAACTTGAAATTAAAGGTTCTATTCCACTCAGAAATACATCGAGTTCCTTATCAGTCTTATCTGTTATATTATGTGTAAGTGTTTTATGCGCTTTTATTGAAAAAAGAAAGTTGTCCCTTTTATTATTAACTGTATTATCAACCATTCTTTGAATAATCTGTTTTTTGGGCTGTGTGTAATAAGAAAAATTAAGCTCAACAAAATTAAAAAGTGTAGAATAAACAGATAAAAAGTCACCAGGCATGGTTTCTAATGGATATACCGGCCCGATCCAGTCTTTATAAGAGTATCCGCTTGTTCCTATATATATTTTACCCATAAACTATCTGCAAATTCAAATAACGATTTTCTTCTTAACAAATATTAAATTTATTGTTAATTATAATAGGCGTATATGCAGAAATTGTAAATAAGAACATTTTTATCCTGCTGCTAATTCCGCATAAGGTAAAATAAGGCTAATAATAAAATATTTGTGCGGATTTAGTAGTAGGGAAATATAGGAAACAAATGAAAGAGCAGCATCTAAAGGAACAGGTCGAAATAATAAGGCAGGTTTTCGAATATGCAGAGCAGTTTAAAAATAAGACCTTTGTTATTAAGATAGACTCGGAAATAATTTCTCATCCGTTTTTCTCCATTCTTGTAAAGGACATAGTTCTTTTAAAACGTATGGGAATAAGAATTTTAATTGTGCCCGGTGCGAAAATCAGAATAGATGAGATTTTAAAAAAGTTTAATATTCCATGGAAAAATCAGAAAGGAATAAGGATTACCTCACATGAGTCCATGCCTTTTATAAAAATGGCTTCTTTTGATGTTGCTAACAAAGTAATGACCTTGCTTGCGGAAAACAGGGCAAATGCTGTTATTGGAAACTGGGTAAGAGCGCGAAGTATCGGCATTATTAATGGTGTGGATTTTGAATGTGCAGGGAAAATAGATAAATTAAAGGTTGATATTATAGAAAAAGTACTCTCCGATGGCTTAATACCAATATTTCCCAATATCGGCTGGAGTGTAAACGGAACACCTTATAATATATCATCCAATGAACTTGCTCTAAATTTAAGTAAGGAAATAAACGCGGAAAAACTCTTTTTTATCTTTAAGAAGAAAGGAGAAATATCTGTTAAAGAATATAAACTTCCGGAAAATAATGAGCCGGTATTTACTCATTATAGCGAAAAGTATATTTCTAAGTTTAAAATAACCGAGGCAAAAGCTTTTTTAGATCTTAATAAAGACAAAAAGGAGGATGCCCTCCTTGATTTAATAAATATTGCCTGCGAAGCATGTATGAGCGGAGTAAAAAGAGTACATATAGTAGATGGGACTATAGAAGGTGTAATCTTAAAGGAGATATTCTCCAGCCGAGGTTTCGGTATTATGGTTTATGCGGATGAACATGCCCATATAAGGCGGATGGCTCATTCCGATATACCGGAAGTCCTTCGTTTAATGCAGCCTTCTATAGAAAGGGAAATGCTTATCCCCCGTACTCCGGAAATGCTCGAAGATAATCTGGAAGATTATTTTGTATATGAAGTAGACGGAATTATTCATGCCTGTGCAGCACTTCACTTATATTCAGGCGGAAAGGGTGAAATAGCAGCACTTTCTGTTAATGAGACTTATGCCAACATGAATATAGGGCGGAAACTTATCAGTTATTTGTTTGAAAAAGCAAAGAACCTAAAATTAAAAGAAATATTTGTATTAACAACCAGGGCAGCAGACTGGTTTATTGAGCTTGGATTTGCTAAGAGTGATGTTTCTTCACTTCCCGAAGAAAAAAAGGAAGTTTATAATCATAACAGAAATTCTGCTGTCCTTGTCTGTAAAGTGCAGTAGTGCAATATAATCAACATTGTACAGATAATGGATATAACAGCGTTGTTATTTTTACAACCGGCCCGGTTGACGGCAACAATGGAAATGAAAATGGTTTTCAGCGTGAAATCAAACATGATTATATTCGCAATTATGTAAATACAAACGGCGGAATATTATTTGATTATGCGGATATACTCTATTATAATGATGCCGGTGAATTAGCAGAATATACCTGGAATGATGGTGGAAATCCAAGAGTTTACAAAGGGATTCATCCAGATAATGATGAAAAAGGTGATGGAAAAGACACCGGACACATCAGCAATGCAGGTGCCCTTAGATTGGCTAAAGCTTTATAAACCTTCTTAAGCCTTTTTAATTGATTGGGTGTCATGTTTTTTTCTCTTTTTTTGAATATAGATAAAAATTCTTTCTTTTTATTATCATCCACGGCACAGAGTATATTTTCCGCGTTTGTCGGAACATCACGGGAAATACATGTTTTTTGATTTTACAAGTTCCCCTGCTAATTCCTGGTTTGGTACTTCATCACGCCTGTTCAGGGAATATGCAATTTTATTTAATACGGACATAATTTATCTCCAAATGTAAAGTTTCCAATTATTATACAATACTATATTTGACAACATGCTGTCATATTTGAATAAAATAATTTTATAAGATATAATTTCGGTTGCAGGAGAAGAAATGAATAAGATATTTGCTGTTGTCGGAATGTGCGGGTCTGGTAAATCGGTTGCATGCGATGTATTAACAGAACTTAACTGGAAGTATATCCGCTTCGGCCGGATCACTATGGATAAATTAAAAGAGGAAAATTTAGAAATAAATCCTCAGAATGAAAAAATGATGCGGGAAAGGCTCAGAAAGGAATACGGCATGGGTGCATATGCTGTTTTATCTTTAAATAAAATAGAAGAAGCAGTTAAAACCCGGAATGTCGTAATAGATGGATTGTATTCATGGAGTGAATATAAGATACTAAAGGAAAAATATAGTGAAAATTTAAAGGTTATTCATATTTATGCGTCTCCTTCCACAAGATACGAACGGCTTCCGCAGAGAGAGCATACAGAAGATGATATAACTCACAGAATGAGAAAATTAACTAAAGAAGAAGCAGCAAAAAGGGATTATGCAGAAATAGAGAATATAGAAAAAGGCGGGCCTATTGCTATGGCTGATTATACTTTTATAAATGAAGGCCCTTCTGACAGTTTAAAGGAAGAAATAAAGAAACTTGCATTGATGTAATTATCGCTTTATAATTGTTATTAGTCAGTTTATTTAGTTGAAAAATGAAGAATCCCGGACAGAGCTCCGAGGTATCTTCGTTCCCAGCACCAAAATTATTAATTTTGGTGCTGGGAACTAGTTAATAGCCTTCATTCCCTTAAGTAGAACTGCGAGGTATTTCGGCTGCCAGAATAAAAAAGGAGCATTTTAAATTGAATCATTATAAATTATTATGTGATTTTGGGGAGCTTAACTGGATCTTTACTGATTCCGGAGATATAGATACATTTTTTCATAAAATAGTTTCCCTTGTAATACGGCATATTGATTCAGACGGCTGTTCTATTTTTTTATATAATGAAGAAGCAGATGAATTATTTTTAAGGGCATTTGCAGGAATGGATGCAAGCAGCGTAGATGAAGAAAAATGCAGAATAGGCCATGAACTTGCAAATGCATCTTTAAACAAAAAACACACGCTTTTCGTAAACAACACTAATGATGTTAAAAAATACTTAAAAGATCCGAATTTAGCAAAAAATGCATTCGAATCGTTTTTGTTCGTTCCGATTATGAGGGGAATATCCAAAATCGGTGTGCTGAGTCTTTGCAGTAAAGCTAAAAATCATTTTAATGCCAGAGACATAGAAACCCTTAATGTAATAACATCTCAGCTTGCCAATATAATAGAGAACACAAACCTCTTTATGAAGCATGTTCACGAAAAACAGAAAGAAAAAAAACCAACATCTACTATATTTACAGATGAGCAGAAAAGATTTAAATGTATGGTTGCATCAGAAGGTTTAGCTTTAGGAAAGTCCCGTATTTTAAGAAAAGAAAAATCTGTTACAAAACTTCTAGATGCTGGTTTTAATAAGAAATATACAGAAAATGAATTAATGGATGCTATAAACGAAACAGAAAAGCAATTAAAAAAGATGCAGGCCAAAATTGAAAAAACACTGGATGACGCAGCTTCTTTAATCTTTACATCACATTTATTAATGATAAAGGATGATGTCTTTATAGATGAAATTAAGGAATTAATAAATGATGGGCTTAATCCCCCTGTTGCATTACTAACAGCAGCAAAACGCTATATTGTTCTATTTTCTAAAAGCCCGAATGAGTATATAAGAGAAAAAGTAACTGATGTAGAGGACCTTGTTTTAAGAATTATAGGTAATATGGTGCGGGAAAAAAGTGAGCAGTATGAATATAAAGAAAGAATAATTATTGCACGGCAACTGTTTCCCTCAGATATATTAAAATTTTCAACAGAAGATGTTGCAGGTATAATTCAGATTAGAGGAGGCGTAACTTCTCATATATCCATACTTTCCCGTTCACTTAGAATTCCCCTTGTAATTATAGATATGCCGGAGCTGTTTGAGCTTCCTGCCAATACTCAAATACTGCTCGATGCAAATCAAGGTGAAATATGCATAAATCCTTTAACTGCTGTAGTTAATTCCTATATGCGTAGAAAAGAATCAAATAAACATTTAAAAATTTTTGATAAGAAAATCGATTCAAAAACATTCACTAAAGACGGAGTACGGGTCCGTTTGCATGCAAATGTCAATTTAATCAATGATTTGAAGCTTGCTATGAAAATAAATGCAGAGGGAGTAGGATTATACAGAACAGAATTTCCCTTTTTAATAAGAAATGATTTTCCTTCGGAAGAAGAGCAATTTGTTATTTATAAAAAGATTGAAAAGGAGATAAAGAATAAAGAAATAATTTTTAGAACTCTTGATATAGGTGGAGATAAAATTCACGCGTATTATAAAGATTTTCATGAACGGAATCCTTTTTTGGGAATGCGCTCTATAAGATTCTCACTTCAGAACCAGGAAATATTCATCCAGCAGATAAGGGCAATACTCAGGGCATGTGCTTCCAGAAAAACAAAAATAATGTTTCCAATGATTTCATCTATGGATGAGTTTGTAAAAGCAAAATCTATACTCATTCAATGCAGGGAAGAGCTTATAGACGAAGGTGTAGAGTTTAAGGAAAGTCTGGAAATAGGTATGATGATAGAAATACCATCTGTTGTAGAGCTCATGGAGGATTTTGCGAAGGTCTCGGACTTCTTTTCTATTGGTACAAATGATTTTGTTCAATATATGTTAGGTATAGACAGGACTAATGAAAAAGTCGCGCATTTATACGTGCCTCATCATCCTGCTGTTCTAAGGGCTTTAAAACGAATGGTGGATATTAGTAAAAAACATAATAAAGAAATCGCAATATGCGGAGAAATGGCGCATCATCAGAGATATGTTCCTTTTCTTATAGGCATCGGAATCCGGATTTTTAGTATGGATGCTGTATATCTACCAATAATTCAGAAACAAATATCGAATCTAACAATAGAGAGCGCTGAGACTGTTTCAAGAAGACTACTGGAAAAAGATTCATTAGCAGACCTTGCAGAACTCTTCGGATTTTATTAGTATGGAGGAAAACAATTAGAAAACAATTAGAAAACAATTAGAAAACAATCAGGAAAACAAAATGAATAAAATACTAGCTGCTGTTGATATCGGCGGAACAAAAGTAACTGTAAGCCTGGCTGATAGGGAAAGAATACTTGCAAAGGTATATCAGTTAACGGTGAAAAAAGGTGAAAATACTGCTGTTCCTGCTCAGGTAGACAGACTCATTTCACATTGCTGTGATTTGCTTAATATTGATAAAGAAGAAATATTAGGTATTGGAGTGAGTGCCTGCGGCCCTTTTGAAAGAAAAGATGATACTTATGTATTAAAAGCAGCAAATATCTGCGGTGGAAATTCTGAGCACAGAGAAATAACTCCTAATAACTGGACAGAAATACCTCTTCAATCGGAACTTTATAACTTTTATAAACATTTAAAACCTAAAAAAATTAGGCTTGTAAATGATGCTATTAGTGCCGCAATGGCAGAAAGAAACTACGGTGGAGCAAGGGGAGAGGATGATTTTGCATATGTGACATGGAGCACCGGAATTGGTGCAGGAGCATATGTAGACGGCCGCCTTATTACAGGAAAGAATGGTAACGCAATGCATGTGGGGCATACTTTTATTTCTTATGGACTGGATAACGATCCTATTTGCGGCTGCGGAGACAGAGGCCATGTGGAATCTTTTGCTGCAGGCCCTGCAATAGCCCGTGATTATGGTACTACAACAATAGATGCTTTTAATAAATACCGTGATGGTGATAAAAAGGCAAAAAATGTAATAGAGAGGGCAGCTAAAACATTTGCACGGGGTCTTGTAAATATGACAGCGATTTTAGATACAAAATTAATTATATTAGGCGGGGGTGTTTGTAAAAGCTGGGATGTACTGGAAGAGCTTGTAAAAACAGAATTTTATGGTTCTTTCACGTCTTTAACAAAAGGAGTTAAGTTTAAATTGTCTGAGCTTCAAGAATACATTGGCGACCTTGCCGCTTTAAGTCTTACTATGCCGGAAGAGTGGATAGAGCACTGGAATGAAAAAAAGATCTGGGAAAAAACGCCGAAGACTGTCAAGCTTTAAAAACAACGAGGTCCGGAATTGCTAACTATTATTTAATTATTCTCCAAATTTGATTTCTGTTCTGAGTTTAGCTATAATAAAACAGTATAACAATCGCTTAAGCTAAAATTAATATTTCCAACTGCCAATCAAATTGCAATTAAAGAGTATCATGAAAATTATACTAATAAATTATTGCATATTCCTTCTTTTTGTATTATGAAAACAATGATAAACTCTCAATTGGATATAAAAAGGCAGCTATGATTTTTATTGAATTGCTCTTTGGATTGTCAATTACATTGCCGATTAAAGGGAAGGTCACAAGTGAGCTGATCGACTCCTTAGTTGATGATCTTGTTGATGTTCTTTCATATGGTATCTTAAAGCAGTAGAGCCGTGTTTAAGACAAACAATTATAATAAAATATCCGGCAGGTATATGTTTTTGGTAAAATAAATATCAAAAATCAAGAAAAATAAATTTTTTATGATAGACTATTACTTAGATATCACTTGCCACATTTGGCAAAAAGGATTATTTTCTGCGTATGAAAAGAATGAGTATACTTGCAATATTGTTTATTTTGATTTATGTATTGTTCAGTTCCTGTACAATTAAGCAGGATATTGAATTAAATAAAGACGGTTCCGGTTCAGCTTCTATAAATATAGAGATTATGGACGGATTTTACGATTATCTGATTACATTTGGTGAAGACGCAAATGATCTTGGCTATGAATCAGATGACAGTATTTTTAATAAACAGGCAATTGACGATAAATTATCTGAATTAAACGGTGTAACTATAACACGGATCAGCACTCCATCGGATAAAGAACTAATAATTGAGTTCAGGTTTGCAGATATCGGTAATATTATAGAAGCTATTTCCGGTGATGAAGAGCTGCTTTCATTTGTAAGAAGCGGAAACAGTAGGATTTTTAATTTTTTTCTTAATGCAGAAACGTATTATCAGATAGTTCCTCTTGTACCTGTAACTGACAGTCCTCTTTATGAAGCTTTAGGGCCTCAACCGGAATATCCAATTTCCGAGCAGGAATATTTAGATCTAGTTGAATTTACTATAGGCGATGAAGGTCCTCAGATGGTCAAGGATTCATTTGTAACTTCTACTTTTGAAGTGAATGGAAATGTAGTTTCTCAGGAAGGCGGCCATATTTCGAGGGGTGATGTAATATTTGAGCTTCCTCTGTTAAAGTTTCTTTTATTGCTCGAAACTACAGAGTATGAAATAATTTTTAACTGACGTACATGGATGTACTAACATCGCTGCAACCATGGATGGTTGCACTGAAAAATACATAATATAACCATTGACCCTGAAAATTTATTATGAGAAAATAGATTTGAGGGGAATTATGAGTTTAAATCTAACTAATCAAGAACAATTATTTACTGCAGA
>SDBV01007709.1_pt1 | contig 14669 bp, 20 predicted proteins | sample 2277081 | NCBI WGS metagenome assembly SDBV01 (sample SAMN10402039, study PRJNA504765) | marine sediment metagenome | isolation source: marine sediment core GS10_PC15, 223 cmbsf | place: Arctic Ocean: Southern Knipovich Ridge | collected 2010
CGTCCTAAGAGAAGGACTCAGAAGGACACGTGTAAAAGCGTGTCCTTTTTTTATTATCAAAATATAGGAGGTATCTATGACAACGAAGGCCGTAGAGGATGTCCAAGCAGGCACTATGGATGACAAGGATGAGCAGGCGAAATCCGCCTCTTCCAAAGCAGCCAAAACCCCTGCGAAGGAAGCTCCAGTATCGCCGGAGGAAGAACCCCTAATCTATTCCCAGACGCAGGGAGATGCACTCTTTCACGCTGGAAAGTCCGAAGGTGGCCGTGACTCGGTTGATTTGAGAACTAAACTCACTGAGGCTGAAAGCAAAGTCACCACCCTGACGACTAACCTTGATGACATTAAATCTGAGAGGGATAAAATTCAGGGAGACCTAGAAGACTTGTCCAGTGATGACCCCAAGAAGTTTGACCTTATCAAGAGGGACAGGGACTTGAGGCAGCGAGAGAGTGACACCAAAGGCAGGCTCTCTAAAGCAGAGACATTGGAAACTAACCTGACCGAGAGGGAGAAAAAGGTAAGCTCATTTGAACTCCAGGGTATTGTTGAAACTGTTGCCGGTGAATATGAAGACGGTGATGTGAAGAGACTGAAGGATGCCATCGCTGGCTTTGATAAACCTACTGAAGAGCAGGTACGTCACCTTGCAGGCATTATCTTCAACGACAAGACGACACCCGATGAGCAGACTAAATCTCCCAAGCGGTACTCTGGGAAATCGGATGGTGGTGGTGGAACTGCAATATATACGAGAGCCCAAATAGCTGACAGAGCTTTCTGGACTGAACATCAAGAAGATATCCTGAAAGCCCAAGCAGAATCTGGGCAACCTCGAATAAAAGACTAAGGAGGAAATATGGGTTTATCAGGAAGAACACCAACCGGGGCGGATACAGCTGGATTTGTTCCAGAGATATGGTCCAATTTGATAATTGATGCGGCTATGAAGAACCTTGTTGTCTTCGACTCTGTTGACCATCGGTGGACAATTGGTAAAGGGAAGGGTGATACGGTAAACATTGGTATCACCAACCACGTTGATGCTACTGAAGTGGTGGTGGGATCAAAGGCTTCGAGTTTGGACATAGCAACCGGGAGCAAGAAACAGTTGGTTATGAATCAGTGGTTTGAGGCTCCAATAGACATAGACGATATGACGGACTTTCAGACCCAAGTTGCTTTGTCTGAAGAAGCCAGAAGGGAAGCGGAGTATGCTATCAGGGTAAGGGTGGATACAACCGGGGCTGCTCTGTTCGCCTCCCTGAATGGCGCTGACATAAGGGGTGCTGATGGTGAGGAAATCAACGATGACCTTCTGATCGAAGTGAATGAGCTTCTTGACGAAGCAGATGTACCGAGGGAGATAAGTGACAAAAGTCTCATCTTAGACCCATCTGCTATAGCTGATATGCTGAAGTTCGATAAGTTTGTGGCGGCTCAGTACGTCAATATCGGTGCGGTCAACAATGGGACAATAGGCAGCTCGCCAATCTACGGTGCAATGATTAAAGTCACCAACAACCTGGCAGCTGCTTCTACCGGTGCCTACGCTGTGATGATGCACAGGAAGGCCATCGCCGCTGCGATGCAGATAAATACGCCCTGGAGGAAACCGTTTGAGGAACTGCATCAGATAAGGTATCAGCACGAAGCATTATATGGATACCTTGAGGTCAGAGATGACTTCGGGATTCCTTTCTACACTCGCAAGGCTTAGGAATTTGTTATGCCGATATATGAGTTTCAATGTCAATGCGGAAAACGGGAAGAGGTACTAGCCCGGATAGGTGATAGCCCTCCTGAGTGTTGTGGTGCGGTTATGAGCCGTATCTACTCAGGTTCGGTAGGGATATGTGATTCCAAGTCACTATCGGGCAAAAGGAATGAACTCTATATTGACCGCATCGACGAGATTCACAAGAGGCAGGCAGACAGAGGGGAACGGCTACAGTTCGTTCACCCATCACAGGTAATGTGACGTAGGTGATTTTAACATCGCTCCAATGCGTCAATAAAAAAAATAAGGAGAATTAAATGAGCGGACAAGTTCAAGTAAGTCGATACATAAACTTCATAGCTGGGAGCTTTGCTAACCGTTCCGATAACATCTACGGTAATCCTAGCTACAAGAAGCACGTACTCTATGACGACTTTGATGCCCCTGGAACTGATGAAACAAATGATTGGGCTGTCAATGAGTCACACGGCGGGACAGGTGCAATCAATGTCGCCAAGAACGGGACATACCGCCTGACTACCTCCACCGCTAATGATGACAAGGCAGAGTTAACGAGGGAGTTAGTCTGGTATTCCGAAGAGGAAGCGGTCATAGAGATCAGGGTAAAACTGGACACTGCTACTACCGTTGCTCTCTGTGTCGGACTCACCGATGCGAAGTCATACGCAAACGACCAGATAGCCTTTGAGATAAGTGGAGCTACCATTGTTGACAGGGCTACTAATGGAGTGTGCTTCGCTTACGATACCGATGCCAACAACATCTTCTGGCATATGGTGAACACGAAAGCCGGTACCCAAGCCGGGACTGCCTTAACGGTATTGCCTGTGGGAGCAACCTACGAGACATTCAGAATTGCGTTGGACAAAAATGGTGGTGCCGTCTTTATGCGCAATGGAGTTATCGTAGGCTTCAAGGAAAACGCCATCACTACTACCACTCCTCTTACGCCTTACGCGGCTGTCATTTCTCGAAGTGGGGCAGCAGCGAGAAACTTTGACATAGACTATATCAAGTGCTGGCAAAATCGAGGATCAAATAGTTAAATAAAAGGAGGAACACAATGGTTCAGGATAGAAATAACGTACCACAAACCATCAGGGTAAGCGGAGAACGGGATGTAATCACCAGCCCTAGCCTATTAAGATGGGCGGTAGAGGGCAAGGTTTTTGAGGCAGGTTATGGCCTCGAAGACACGGCGATTGATTCCGAATCTACTGTAAACGACATAACGGCTACCTTTTCTCTTCAGGCTCCGGCCGCAAAGAACCTGTTAGTGATACCGATACTTCTGAAACTGTGCCTTACCGATGACGGTGGTGCATTACAGGTGTTCCAGGTATCATTCACCAAGCCGGCAGCGCTGTGTGCCACAGTTCTAACACTAAGCGGTACTGCTCTGACCAGTAAGCATTGCTTATACCGCACCGGTGGCGCCGCAATCGCTGAACAGCAAGCCTCCGCACTATCTACTGTTACCGTTTCAGCGCTGGTTGCTGCGGATTATATCTCATACCACCGTGGTAATTCGATTAATAGTGCCCTGACCAGTGGTCTGGTTACCATGGGCAGTGGTCCCTCCAACGTCCAGACATTCAGGTTTTTGGAGGAGGGAGCACCTCACATCTTAACTTCCGGTGCTGCGATGCTGATTGATACATCTACCGCAAGCACGGACTCAAAGTGGACTGCCTATATGCAGTGGGCTGAAGTAACTGAAAACGACCTGCATTAGACTGGTCTAAGGAAATAAATAAAGGAGAAGGAAAATGGCTGAATATGAAGACAAAGATAATGTTGCTCGGCCAGCTCGGGTCAACAAGGAAAGAGATTTAATCACCATCCCGAATATATGGCGATGGACAGTAGAAGGAAAAGTCTTTGAGGCTGGCTATGGCCTTGAGGATTCGGCAATAACTTCTGAGGGTGCGATCAACGACCTGAATGTAGGCTACAGCCTGCAAGCTCCATCTTCATCGGAACTATTGGTAATACCCATCATGCTGAAGATTTGCATAGTTGCTGATGGTTCGTCACTGACGACCTTCCAGGTACTGTTCACTAAACCAGCTGGGCTATGTGCCACACCGATGGTTCTTTCCGCAGGTACGGCATTAACCAGTAAACACGCCTTGTACCGGAGTAACCCAGCGAAGACGGCCCAGCAATCTACGACACTCTCGGCTCTTACGTCTACGGCTCTGTTAGCCGCTGACTATGTGTCATATCACAGGGGTCTCGCTGCTGATGCACTACTGACAACTGGTCTGGCGACTCTCGGTGATGGTCCATCCAATGTACAGACGTGGTCGTTCTTTAGAGATGGTGTGCCCCACGTTTTAACCAGTGGTGCCGCCATGCTCGTTCATGTCAACGATGCAGCCACTGATACGACCAGCACCTGTTATATGCAGTGGGCTGAAGTTACCGAAGACGACCTGAATTAAGGGAGGTTGAACTATGCTTGATCGTATATTGCGATGGTTTGTACCTGGCGAACAGGGGCGTATCGAACAGGAGATTGGGGGAACTCATATCCTGGACGATGACTATGTGCCAGAATATGCGCATCTTAGTCTCAGAAGGTCAATTGAAGGAACCCGTCCGTTAAAGATAGATATAACTACTGACGGAACGAGTATCTTTGACAGGAAACCATCATTAGTAGAAAACCAGTCGGACAAAGTATGGACAACCATTCCCGCAGACGTTATGCGTGAAGGCTCGGTCATCAAACTCAACCGTGACCAGATAGCCGACCTGTTTGCAGGTGAAGATTTAACGGTAGAGCTGGGGCTGAAGAAAGTATAAACAATCGCCGTTGGGGGGAGCGGCGTTAAACCCTCCCCCCTAAAAGAATAAGCGAACTCCTTCACCTTAAAGAGAGAGTTGGACGGTGATGGGTAGCTCAAAGGAGTTAAAATGGCAACAGAAGTAAAGTATAGATTTAAGACAATAGCTGTCTCACAGGTAATAGACGCTTCACTAGGAGCATACACAGCAGGAGATGTGGTTGGAGCGGATGATTGTTGCACCACCCTCGCAATAGCTTGGATATTTGACTTAAAAACACAAGGTACTACCTGGGAGATATTTGATGTTACCCTGTTCAATGAAACAGAGGACCAAGCTGTACAATACGACCTCATTTGCTTTAATACAATTCCAACAGGTGATTTAAGAGATAATTTCCCTAACGATAATCCCCTCAAGGCCGAAAGACTAACTTGGCTTGGTACTATTCCTCTCCCGTTTAGTATAGCTCGTGGTGCCACAGTTGCCACCACTACCAGGGCATCTCTTTCTACATCCGGTGGGCTTCCGATAGAGGTTCAGACTCTTACTACAGATACCAAGGTATATATTGTTTTAGTAACCAACACAGCCTATACCCAGACAGCAACCGATGACATCACTATTACAATTAAATTCAGGCAGGATGAAACGGTTAAACATCCGGTGTAATGAAGATACTAAAACACGAGGTTAATGCTTGGAATAGAGCAAAGTATATCAAGGTAAATGACGCCTTATTAAAAGCTGGTGTTATTCTTGGTAATCGTTACCCTGACCCCAGAGAGTATGAGGTGCTTCATCCTAATCACGTAAAACTTGTCGGGATACTAGAGAAATACATCGGGTTTGAGGGGAATGGTCGAATCAAGAAGATTATAATGGCAGCTATGAGGATTTTAATAAATAAAGTTGAACACTGCCCAAACTATAGGGACAGGTTTAGTTGGTTTGTTGAGGAATTGATAGCCTGCAACTGGAAGCCTCGTTCACTTAATCATCCTGAACACGACTGGAAGGAAGCAAAGCCTTACGGAGTAAAGCGATGGTAGACGTAGCAAGAAGCCCTCAGTTATTTAATCCTCTTCCCGATGGGACTGTTTTGTATGTACCCCTATGGCACCTTGAACTGAGCGGAGGCTTATTTAGCTCAGCTGATGACTTCAGATATCCGTCTACTAGAACTGGCGGAACATTTGACGGGACTGGTTTTATAGCTGACGGGGATGATAAGATAACAGCTGCTGCAACCTTACTAACTGCATATCCGTTTACGCTTTCCCTTTGGGTTGACCTTACTACAATCAATGCTAACCGTAGTCACTGCCTCGCTATCAGTAACAATGCTGCCACTAATGAGTATTTTATGGTGGGTTTTGGTACAACAGGACTGGCTACTATGTCGGCTAGAAATACACAGGAATGGGCGATACAAGGCGGTTCTGATTTAGAGGGTACTGGCAAGCATCTACTTACTGCCGTCTTTAGGGCTGCTCAGGATAGAGAACTATATTTGGACAGAGCAAATTCTTTAGTGACTGATACGACTAACTCAGTGGCCTTACCCACTATAAATGGTTGGTCACTAGCTGCTCCTGTTAATGCTGGTACTGGCGGGGTATTGCTTACTGGAGTGATTGGTGAGGGGTGGGTACACACTAAGGGATTAAGCACAGATGAGATTGCTTTTAACTATGATAGGACTAGAGGAAGACATCAATGAAGTATAAAATAATGACATCTGACGGAGTGGAGGAGGTTTTTGACACAAAGGATAAAGCTGATATTGCTCTTGAGAAGAAGCGAAAAAGTCTAGGTAAAATGAAGGTCTCAGAAGGAATCAAACGCTCAGTTACTATTCACGAGTGCCACCACGATGATGGCGGTAAGTGTATAAATTGGGAGAGGTTTGAGAAATGATTGAACCTGTGACAATAGCTTTGGTAGCTGGCATTGCCTGTATCACATTTGCAGCGTGTGTTTTATATACACTAACGAAAAGACCATAGGAGAACTAATGTCAAAGGTAATGATATGCAGGGAAATGCTCCAACATAAACGGGCTTTCTACATTCTGAAGAAAGCTATATTTGAAAAGGCTATTCACGCCTATGCTGAAAGTTTGCCTAAATATCCTGAGTTTGAATATAACCGTCCTGAGAGCTATTTACTTCAAGAGCTTAAAGAGAAGTTCCTATCTTTTCTTAACAATAGTTCAAGACGGGTGCTATATGCTGATGCTTGGGATATATTTATTGCCGAGTGTGACCACGACCCTGAGAAGATGGCTACCTTCCAGTGGATAATGGAGGAGATATTCGAGATGGTATTGGCAGGGCGGTGGCCTGCAAGAGAAGTAGGGCACCCTCCCGGAAGTCTATGGAAGGAACCCCGGACACAAGAAGGGAACTATGGTGGGTTTCACGGCAGGAGCTTTAAGAAGTATATCCAAAAGGCAGGTGACTAATGTCCGACTTAGAACTTGGTGAACTGAAAAGGGATAAGCAAGGAAGGCTACATATATGGATTGATTGCCTTGACTGTGCTAAAGAACGTTGGGTTGCTTTAGTGAAGGGAGTTCCTGTTAGTCAGAGATGCCATCTTTGTGCTGTTAGGACAGATGAACATCGTAAGAGAGCATCGGAGTGTCACCGAGGACGTTTACATACTGAAGAAGAACGCAGACACTTATCTGAAGCGATAAGGGGAGAGAAGAATCACAGTTGGAAAGGTGGGAGGATTATAAATAATCAGGGTTACATTGACATTAAACTTACTGTGGATGATTTCTTTTACCCAATGGCTAGGAAAGCTCGCTACGTACTGGAACACCGCTTAGTAATGGCAAAGCATCTAGGCCGTTGCCTTCAGAGATGGGAAATTGTACACCATAAGAACGGTATCAAAGATGATAACCGCATAGAGAATCTCCAACTTGTTAGCGATGATAGACATAAGCAAATTACCATTCTTGAAATGAAGGTGATTCATCAACAACTCCAACTAGAGACATTACAACGAAAGGTTAAGCTCCTGTTATGGCAAATACATGAGTTAAAGAACGAAGTGAATCGGAGGACAGTCATATGAGCCTCTCGTATGCCGAAATCATAACAAGGGCTTTACAATTATTACAAGATACAGGTGCTGGAACGTATGACGCCACGGAGACTGGGTTTTGGATTGAGGATGAGATAAAGAGAATATCCCGGGCTCACCCTCTGATAGTGGAGGTAGTCTTTCAGATAGAATCACGTAGGGGAACGGATGCAACAGGTACAGCAAGTTCACTGACTGACACTGTGAAAAGCCAGTTCCTTGCCGCTGATGCTACACAGGAAAAGGTAGTTCACAATATCATTGATGATACCTTTGCGGTGGTCCTGACCCAGAGCAGCACCTCTGTTCTAACTCTCAGCAGGGACATTATGAATATCAATGACACCTACGAGATTTATAACAAGCGGTGTACCAACAAGAGGCAAATCTACATTGGCGATATGGCGCCGTATTTCAAGATTAACTATGTGATATACCGGGGCAAGGAACGAAACTTCTTCCCCGTTGGCAGGGATGTGATAGAGCTTGACATCGAGGACAATACCTCCCTTGACAGTAATTCTATCCTGACTAATCTTAATCCGGTAGATGTCACAATTGGCTTCGAGATGGGTCATATACTCAACCAGATGACTGATTTGGTTGGTGCCTTATCTGCCTCAGAGAGCGAAGGCGACACGTCAATAGCAATAGATAATATGGGTTCTACTGAGATAATTGAGGTCGGCAGTCAGTTCCACCTTGAGGATCATCGCTTTCTTTATATGGTCACTGCCCAAGTAACGACCAGTGGCAATGCTGCAACCTTAGCCATCTATCCGCCATTAGAGGCTGACCTTGCCAGCGGTAAGGCTATTACCTTCATACGCTCAACACTCACACCTGACCTTGAAGAAATGCTATCCCAGAGGTTAGCGGCCAGGGCTGTGCTGAGTGAGAGATTGACCACCTTGAAAGGTATCCCTAAAGGTGGCCAGCGTCAAGCCGACAGAGAAAGACAGTGGGCAATCGATATGCTTTCCGAATCAAATCTGATGAGAGGGGTAAGGGCGCGTCCTTATAAGACACTCCCTCGTACTTAAGGAGACGATAAATGGTTGCCATTAAATGGAATGTTATTCTTATAGAGAATCTTCTCCAAATAAGATATTCTAGTTTCCAAAATAGTGATTTGCATATGTCTATCATCACTAACAAGTTGCAGGTTCTCAAGTCTATTATCATCTTTAATGCCATTCTTATGGTGTACGATCTCCCATCTATGAAGGCAACGACCAAGATGTTTCGCCATTACAAGGCGGTGTTCACGAACATAATCGCCATGTTTTTGAACCATAGGGTAAAAGAAATCATCTGGAAACAGTCTGACAAACACGTATCCATGTCCATCCATAGCTCTGCCACCCCTCCATGCAGGAGCTTTCCCCCCAATGCGTCTTTTTCGAGAGCAGGAACGACAAAGTTCATTACGCAGTCTCCCCTTTACCACACGGAGCCATCTTTTCCTCCCGCAGTCAACGCATGCACAGTATTGGTAAATATGGCCAACGCCTTTATGGCCTATAAACCAACCTTTCCTTGTCTCTCCCAAAACTGGCATACATATATTATAACAGGCTTACGAGGGACAGTCAAGAGGTTAGCTTAAATGATAAGCCTCACCTCGACATTAGAGGCTGCCCAAAAGGCTGGGGGTGACGCTTTATGGAAGGTGGTCTTCACCAAGTCAGGAGAGACCACCCGGACTTTTGGGGCTGATACCACGAATAGAATCCCTGAAGGTTTTCCGATTATCTATACGCGGAATGACTGGCTCCAGGATGCCGAGGTCACAGTGGATAACAGGGAGGGCAACCTCACAGCACTAGACCTCAAAGGCTATCAGGCTATTATCAGCTTTGGATATGTAACCAGTAGCGGTGATGAGTACCAGGGAACTGCGGTGATGAAGTGTATCGCCCAAAGGTTCGGTTCAGGGCAAAGCCGTCAGGGTGATAGCGACCTGTTATGCTTCTTCTCACTGGCCGGTCACGCAAACCAGATGGCAGAGGATATAGCATCAGTAGCCTTTGAGCCCGATAGCTCCAATGCCGACACCATTAAAATCATTGTTACTTCTATTGTTGAGGCAACTATGCCCTGCTTCAGCCATACCGAAGCGTTCACATTAAACTGGGAGCTAACCGCTTTTCAGGAAGATGAGTTAGCTAATGCTTTCCAGCCTGCCAATTTCCTCAGAGTTCATAAGGGGCAAAGCAGGCTGGAGGTATTGAAGAGTGTCTTGGAGTATACAGGTCTGGATGGCAGATTTGAAGGGGATGGGCAAGTTCACGTATTTCAGACCTTCGCTAGAGTCTGGACAGCGGATTCAAGTATCGACCAGAATGAGATAACCAAACCTGCTACTCCTTCTGATTGGATAGCCTCAACTGCTTATAGTCTGAACGATAGAGTCAAGCCCACTACTCAGAATGGATATTACTATGTATGTTCTACGGCTGGGACAAGTGCTACTGCCGGCAATGAACCTTCTTGGCCGACTAAGGATGGCAATACTGTTACCGATGGCACGGCGGTATGGACTTGCAGGGATACCAATTACATCTTCACCTGCACCACTCAAGGGGCTACGGATAGCACGGAACCTGTATGGACTTACGCTAAAGACGATACGATTACTGATGGTGGTGTGGTGTGGACTCTTCAGTACGACTACGATTATGACGATGTTTCCACAGGGCATAACTTCTGGAGAAAGGGGATCAGGAAGAGTGTGGTGATGCCTAATAAGATAACGATTCTGAATCCTCCTAGAGCCGTAGACCCTTTCTCAGACGCCCCTTACTCAGGTAGTGCTACAGAACCAGCCAGCTTTGCGGATATACCAATCGAGATTACTCGCTATCTTACAATAACTGGGGATGCAGATGCAACTGCGTCAGAAAAGGCAGCCGATATAGCCCTGGCTATGATTGACAGGGCGGCCAGGAACGCTGAAGCAGGTGATGGCTTCACTATGCTCAATGTCGGGCAGGAGATTCACGACTATATCCTGACTACCGATAGCTGGGAAGGTGATGCTGTTCGAGGCAGGATACGGTCTATTACTTGTTACGCGGGGCCGGGGCTATTCAAGATGACCTTTGGGTTTGCCAGCCGATTAACGCAGAGCCCGATGGGTGTCAGCCGTAATCCGGGACTATCTTTACCTGATCCTGTACCTGCGTGGGCTTACGACATACTCGATTTGATTGATAGAGTGGATGCTGCCCGTGTTAAAGATGTAAATAACTTGCATGCAATCATTACCCAGATGCAGATTTCAGTACCTGATTGGCACGTTACAAGGAGACTAAGGATACCCGTTAGAGATAAGAACGGGTACCTGGTAGGATAATATGGCAACTGAAGATTTTACTACTTATACAGAAGTAGACCCAAATACTAGGATAACAATAACGTCATCGAAGGTGACGTGGGCAGGCTTAACCCGTAATGAAGATGCTTATACTTATAACAATAAGGGGGTTGATTACTTTGCTGGTAATTTTGAGATACAATTTACTGTTGAGATTACAGCATTAGTTGCGAGCAACCGCATTCATTTATTTTCATTGGCTAATTTAGTAGATGATGCTAAGGGCATACGTGATGCTAGTGGGGATTTATTAGGAGTCACCTTTGAGACAGGTTCTACAAGTATCGCCCGTATCAGGCATATAGAAACAGACGGTGGCTCAGACTTCACGGATGGGGGGGGTCTTATTGTTACCGCCAATACTATCTATTACATCACTTTCCGAAGAGATGAATCAGTCGGAACTTATGGTACACGATACCTCGATATTTATAGTGATGTAGATAGAACTACATCACTTCACTCAGACTCCAGAGCTTTGAATACATCTAAAAAAGATTTCCGCTACATCTATGCCCCCCAGACTTGGAACGGGAGCAGTCCCGAAGCCTGCTCTGGCTATGTTGAGAATCTTGATGTAGTTTTCAACGTAAATTCTACAACTGCACCCTCAGTCACCATCCAGGCAACCACAGATGTAACGGGAACTACGGCTACTGGTAATGGTAATGTAGGCAGTCTTGGTAGCCCCTTAGCTACTCAGCACGGTCACTGTTGGGCGACTCACACCAACCCTACGACAAATGACAGCAAGACAGAACTTGGAGTGCCTTCCTCAACGGGTGCTTATACATCCAACCTGACTGGTCTAATCCAGAACGTAGTCTATTATATGAGGTCTTATATAATCAATAGCCTGGGTACTTTCTACTCCTCACAACTGGCATCCTTCAATACCACAGTAGGATTGCCCGTGGTGGTAACATTCCCTGTGACATCTATTGCCGTAACAACTGCTCAAGGCAACGGTATACTAACAAATACCGGTGGTACCCCTGTTACTCAGCACGGTATGGTGTGGGATAAAAGTAACCAGGCTGACCCTGACGTTGACGTTGATACAGGCAGTGGCTTCTATGGTAAGACCGAAGAAGGAACGAATGATGACCTCGGTATCTTCTTTTCTGCAATGACCGGTCTAACGGCTAACACTGAGTATAAGATGAGGGCTTATGCTATTAATGATACAGGCACAGGGTATGGCACAGTCCTGACTTTTACTACCGATACAGCAGGAACACCGATTGTTACTACTGAAGCTATGAGTAATGTCCAAACGACCTTTGCTACAGGTAATGGAACTCTAGTGGATGTTGGTGGTAGTGCTGTTACGGAACACGGTCACGTCTGGAAGGTGATAACAGACCCGCATACCAGCCCAATCACATCAGACAGCAAGAAAGCAAACACTGATAGTATCTCGGCAGGGACATCTTTTACATCTCTGGTATCTGTCCTGACGGAAGGAACGGGGTATGTGATAAGGTCTTATGCTATTAACGCCCAAGGTACTGCCTATGGTAATGATGTCTTTATAAATAGGGGTACAGATGCCGACCCATCCACTGCTATATTTGGTTTGTTTAGAGGAGAGCTCACTATATTAGGCAAGCATATTGCTTATACCGATGAATTTGGGGACCAGCGTGGTCTCCTCGGAACGCCACTCAAGGAGTAGTAATGGTAACTTGGAGGCAAGAGCCTACTAACGAAACACCACTAGACCCAGAGACAACTCTGGCTGGCCTTGTGGTAGTTGGTGAGGACCTCCGGTTCACAGCAGCGGAGATAGCTACAGCCACCACCTTAACGGCTGACCATTACCTTGTGCTGGTGGATGGGTCAAGTGTTAAAGTTAAGATAACTCTACCGCCGGCTATCGAGCACCGGTACCGTTCTTATACCATCAAGAAGATTGACAGAAGTAAACATCAGGTAACAATAGATGCTAACTCCACTGAGAAGATAGACGGGGATGAGTCACTGGTGCTAAAATCACAGTATGCCTTTGTCACTATTGTCTCTGATGGTGACGAGTGGTTCATAATAGGAGGTGTCAACGTGAAGCTGGAGACAATAGCCGAGAACCAACTGAAGAAGCAGAAGGACATTGAAAAGCTACTGGAGAAGTTACTCACTGCAATCAGGGTAACTAACCGCCATCAGGAAAAGACGACTGAAAAAGAATTTGCTGAGAGTGCAGTAGCTACCGAGGCTAGAGAGGGACTAAGCAAGAGATATATTCAGTGAGGTAATGAATTGATACCAGTAAAGTGGAAAGACCTAAGAGGTAAAATCCGAAGCTTTGAGGAGTTGCTTCCTTCTATTTTCCCTATCAGGTTCGGGGATAGTTCTGCTCTCGATGCGTTCAAAAGAGTAAGGGTCTCCAATCCTGTCAATGAGTTCACATCCGAGTTTCAGTATAACCTCCATCCCTTATTCTATGAAGAGCTAACTGCTGTCAATGGTACGGTTGCTCATAAGGCAGCTTTCTCTTCTGCTCAGCTAGACGTTACAACTGACGATGGTTCAATGGCTGGGGTACAAACCTATGAGTATTTCCGCTATCAGCCTGGCAAGTCTTTGATGATTGCTCAGACCTTCATTATGCCAACGAGACAAGTTGGCACGACAATGCAGGCTGGTTACTTCGATGATGATAACGGGTTCTTCTTTCAGATTAAAGATAATCTGGCTTATATGGTCAGACGAAGTAAGACATCAGGGAGTGTCGTTGATGAGGAAATCCCTCAGGCTGACTGGAACCACGATACCTTCAGCGGTTTGGGTGGTAAAGCAAACCCATCTGGTGTAGCGTTAGACTTTACAAAAACACAGCAGTTACGGATAGACTTGCAGTGGCTATCTAATGGCCGTATCCGAATGTGCTGGGACATAAATGGAGCAGTGGTCTTAGCTCACGAGTTCTTAATTGCTAATAGACTTGATGTTCCTTCAACTGTTACAGCTAATTTACCTGCTAGATGGCTGATGACGAATACCTCAGCCCCGGCATCAGCCAAGACAATGTATGCTATCTGCACATCGGTGGCTACCGAGGGTGGAGACCAGACAGAATTAGGTCATCCTTTTGGTTTTGGGAATGGAGCTACGACTAGAACAGTCAGCACTACCCCAATTCCAGTGGTGTCAATCCGACCTGCCCAAACATTAAACAGTATAACCAATAGAATTAAGTTCAGGCTTGAAAGTATAAGTATAATGAACGATAAGGATATTTACTGGGAACTGGTCTACCTGCCAACAAGCATTACTACTGTCTCTTGGCAAAATCCAGCCGCACATTCAGCAGTTCAAACAGATATAGCGGGGACAGCTATTGTAGGTGGGATTGTGATACACAGCGACTATGCTCCAGGAGCTAAGGGACAGGCATCAGGCGGAGGTAGAGTTCCTTTTACTTCTAAATTACCATTCGCATTAGATAAGGCGGGTACAGGCCAAGCAAGAAGTTTATCTATTGTCTGTACCCGTCTCGGGGCACAGGATTCTGTGGTATCCGCATCATTCAACTGGACGGAGGTAAGATAATGGCTACTTGTCCTTTTTCTAACAGTGCTATGGGTCGCAATAATCAATGTCCCGAGACTAATGTAGGTGCCGATGGGTGCTACATGTGGGGTACAGGCTGTC
>SDBV01007710.1_pt1 | contig 14666 bp, 21 predicted proteins | sample 2277081 | NCBI WGS metagenome assembly SDBV01 (sample SAMN10402039, study PRJNA504765) | marine sediment metagenome | isolation source: marine sediment core GS10_PC15, 223 cmbsf | place: Arctic Ocean: Southern Knipovich Ridge | collected 2010
AATAATTTGAGTGTCCAATTTAAAAGTAAGTTCGAGTGTCCAATTTTAGACGCAGAGTGTCTCTATTGCAGGCGTAGCAATGGATTTATACGGTTTTACAATTAATTTTCCGAGAGGTCTGTACACACATTAAAAGATTAATTTCAAAGAGAGATAGCCGGCATTAAGTACCGGTCCTACCATATTGTACAGGGAGCTTTCCGGGCCATAGAGTCCGCTGAAACCTCCTGATATTTTTATTCCGTCTGTGGGGGAGAATGAAACACCGGGTTGCAGGATCAATTCCTCTGAAGTGAAGTTGTAAATCACAGGCAATGTAATCTCCACCTGGTTGTGCCACAGGTCCCATTTAAATATCATATAGGCTGTATGGTATATCTCCTCCAGTTGATAGTTGTACAACCTGTTAAATGCGTCCACCTGTTCTGTGATCATGCCATCAATAGTTTCGCCGGTCAACTCCGGTCCCTTTTGCATCATTTGAGAGAACTGCTCCTGGCCAGCAGACAGTGAAGGCTCTGCCACCGGTGCAGAATAGTCGAGGATATACTTGCCGTAATATCCTGTCAGCAGGGTGATATTGGTGCCGGACCTTTCGATCTCTGCAGTATAGGCAAGCTCAGGAAAGGGCACGTATTCATAGATGTCATAACTCTCAATGGATTGCTGCCAGGCACCTTCAGCCCTGAGGATCCAGGAACCAACCGGAATGGAGACATCCATTCCAAGCATCCTGATCCTGTAGGCCTGCTCCTGGATATTGAGTGCAACAGGTTCCATGGTCAAAGAATCCGGTATAAATGAGTCGAAGCGGATACCCGGCCAGTGATGGTACCCGTCAAACCAATAGAGGGAAGCATCAAGTACTGGTGAATAGAGGTCATATTTGATTCCATAACTACCATTCTTCAGTTCTGACCCCGGGAATCCGGGCTCAATAAAATTGACGTAATCCGGCATGGGGACAGGATCTATCAGCAGGACACTGGATTGATAAAGCGGTTTCCAGGTTGCTGTCAGTTTCATGGATTGTCCAAGATTGATCCGGCCCTGCATGGTCCATGCACCTATATATATATCGTCTTCTACGGGAGACCTGACTGTGGGATCCAGGGGGGTGATCTTTTCTGTGGGATTGAACAGTGTCGCTTTTCCCCAGGGTGAGATTTGTTTCCCGATCCTTATCCCGGCCGGACCGGCTGCCATGTCTACATATGCCTCACGAATATCCATCTCTGATATGGTTTGGCCGAATTCACTCCCGTACCTGAACCTCAGATCTGCCCTGGCTGAAGCCCACTCTCCTGCTTTCACATTCAACAACAAACCGGCCTGACCGTACGCACTTTGCAGGTAGGTGTTTTTTTCATCCGGGGTATTGGCCATGTAGGCCACAGAACGGATGAATCCTCCCAGGGATAATGAGTTGCTAACTTTCATCTCATGACTTTCGGATTGGGAGGATTCAAACAAGCCCTGGGAACTGGCATGAGCCATTCCGATGATCCATACCAGCAACACCAATAATATCTTTCTCCATAACCTCATCCCGGCTTTTTATTCAAAGTTATATCAGATACACCTGCGCATCGTCCGCCTGGCGCGGTCTGGACCTGTATACCTGAATAAAGAGGTCCAGACTTGGGGGACTGGACCATATGGGTGAGTTATTGCACAAGAAGTTTAACCTTCGCAGTATGCGCTTTGAAGCGGGAAGATCACTCAGGAATTTCTGTCACTGACGGTTTTCTGATATTCACTTGGAGTCATCCCGGTTTTCTCCTTAAAAATGGTATTGAAACTCGATTTGGCATTGAATCCTGAGTCATAGGCAATGGCCAGGATGGTAAGGTATTTGAATTCAGGATCTTCCAGGCGTCCTTTTACTTCCTCAACACGATAATCATTGACCAGGTTATAGAAATTCTTTCCCATGTGTTCGTTGATCACCTCAGAGAGAAAGTGCCTGGGGATCTCCAGCTGGTTTGAAAGATCATAGATGGTAAACTCACGATTCACGAATGGTTTTGTTTTGTCCATGTGGTCTTCAATGAGCCTGATGAACCGGGCCACATCTTTTTTCTTAAGGCCTGAACGCTTATATTTCTTATGTTCAGTCTCCAATCCAGTAGAGACTCTCTCGTCACCGGGCTTTACCATCTCTTCAAAGATACTTGGTTGGTGAAATCCAAAAACACCGAACAGGAAGGTCAGGATGGTCAGACCAATGAACGAAAGCTCATATGGATCGAAGGGCATGAATCCAACAAGAATGTCTATACCTCCGAAAATAAACATCAGCACATACCCCAGGTAAAATGTAATGGACAGACCCAGCAGCCACTGAAGCGTAATTTTACCGGAAGAGTAACTGACCAGCTGTTTCAGCCTCTTCTGGTGCCGGTTGATCTCAACGAAAGTGGCAATGGAATATGATGTAATGGACATAAAGAAAGTGACTGCATAAACTATCCGGAAAGATATAAACCGGTCTATCACAAGAAAACCTTCCGTCCCGGTCATCACCTTTTCATCTATAAATACCAGTGATGCGATCAAAAACACAAAGAAGGGTATGAAATGCCAGAGGTAGTGTGGATTGAAGACAGGACGTTCTGTGGTCACCCATTTTGCATAAAGCAGGAGCAATGGACCATACGTATAGGGCAGTATTTTGATGGGGTAGAATTCGATGAGCGTCTCATTGACCAGGGTAACAATCATTTCGATGCAGATCAGGAAGAGCCATGCTGCCAGTATCTGGTTGGCCATCATCCGGGGCCTTTTCACTGAGATCAAAATCCCTGCAAACAGAGTCTGTGCAATGCCAATATAGAGGATAGCTTCCATATTTAAATGTACGAATATTTGCCTGTTTCAGTATGTGAAACATAACTATTTTATTTTGTTTTCCACCACATTGTGTCTACTTTTGGGATTCAATTCACAATCTAAAAGAACATAATATAGATGAGCGTATTATTGAACAAGAATTCCAGGGTAATCGTACAGGGATTTACCGGAAGTGAAGGAACATTTCATGCACAGCAGATGCTGGAATATGGCACCAATCTGGTTGGCGGAGTTACACCAGGAAAAGGAGGCCAGGAACATCTGGGAAAACCAGTATTTGATACTGTACTTGAGGCTGTTGAACAAGTCAGAGCCGATACATCGGTTATTTTTGTTCCACCGGCCTTTGCAGCCGATGCTATCATGGAGGCTGCTGATGCAGGCATCAAACTGGTGGTTTGTATTACAGAGGGAATTCCAACATCCGATATGATCAGGGTTAAGAATTTTTTAAAGCAACGGGAAACACGTTTAGTCGGGCCTAATTGTCCCGGTGTCATTACTCCCGGAGAATCCAAAGTAGGTATCATGCCAGGTTTTATTCACCAGCAGGGAGTGATCGGGATTGTCTCCCGTTCCGGCACCCTCACTTATGAAGCCGTTGACCAGATCACCAAAACAGGATTGGGGCAATCCACATGCATCGGGATTGGCGGGGATCCCATTATCGGGACCACCACCCTGGATGCCATCAAGTTACTCATGGATGACGATCAGACAAAGGGGATCATCATGATAGGGGAGATTGGCGGCAACATGGAGGCTGAGGCCGCTTACTGGATCAAAGAACACGGTACCAAACCTGTAGTAGGTTTTATTGCCGGACAAACGGCTCCAAAGGGTCGAAGGATGGGCCACGCCGGAGCCATTATTGGCGGGAAATCAGATACTGCTGAAGCAAAGATGAAGATCATGTCAGAGTGTGGCATCAGCGTTGTGGTCTCACCCGCAGAGATCGGCCAGAAGATGGCTGAACTGATGAATAACGTCTAAAATTAATTCTAAATAATATATCATGGATTTATTAAAAGGAAAAGTAGCAATTGTTACCGGAGCCGCCAGGGGTATCGGAAGAATGATCGCATTGCGTATGGCCCAGGAAGGTGCAAATGTTGCATTTACCGATCTTTCCAGGGATGAGAATATGGAAACACTGGAAAAGGAATTGTCTGATTTGGGAGTGAAAAACAAGGGATATGTGAGCGATGCCAGTGATTTTGAGCAGACACACCATGTGGTTGACCAGGTAATTGCCGACTTTGAAAAAGTGGATATACTTGTTAACAATGCAGGAATCACCCGCGATACATTGTTGATGCGCATGGATGAGGAGATGTGGGACCTGGTCATTAAGGTCAACCTGAAGTCAGTTTTCAATTTCACAAAAGCAGTTCAGAAGTACATGCTGAAGGCCCGTACCGGTTCGATCATCAATATGAGCTCGGTGGTTGGGGTGAATGGAAATGCCGGGCAGTCCAATTATTCTGCTTCAAAAGCCGGTATCCTTGGATTTACGAAGTCAATTGCAAAAGAACTGGGTTCGCGAAGTGTGCGTTGTAATGCAATTGCCCCGGGTTTCATCCTGACAGATATGACTGATAAGCTCCCTGAGAATGTAAAGGAAGAGTGGATCAAGACCATTCCGTTAAGGAGAGGCGGTTTGCCGGAAGATGTGGCGAATGTGACACTTTTCCTTGCTTCGGACCTTTCCTCATACATGACCGGACAGACGCTGCAGGTTTGTGGAGGATTGAGTGTCTAAGTTAGAAAGAATAAAAGCGGGAAAGTGAGAAAGTGGAAACCCTTACTGGTTTTAGTGATATCTCTTGGGCTTCATGGATGTGCGGGAATCTACAGTGTGGTTGAATTTGAGGTACTTGAGCCTGCCACTGTGAGTTTCCCGGATCAGGTGAGTCAACTGCTGATCCTGAACAGGGCTCCACTGTCATTCAATGTCTTCACTGAAGAAGACAGAAAGGGGATGGATAAGAACCAATTGTTGATCATCGATACATTGATTTGCAATAGCATCAACAGGGGACTTTTGCATGTGCTGAGACAGTCACCTATTGAAAGGTTCCATGTGCCCGTATGGTTAAGTGAACGAAGGGGGGATACCACTTTGATGGAAGATATGGTCCTTACCAAAAGGGAAGTGGCCGCCATGTGTGACAAAATGGATGGTGATGCTGTGATCAGCCTTGAGTTCTATTCCATGGATCTGGATGAAGCTTATGACTATTACACCGATGCACCGGGTCTGGTACAGAACCATTATTTTCAGATCTCCAACAGTGTTAAGTGGTTCATTTATCTGCCTGGAAATCCAAGACCATTTGATAAATATGCCATGGAGGACACGCTTTTTTTTCCAGAAGTTTTAAATGGCCAGGTCACACAAACTCCGACGACTCTGCAGATGATCCGTGAAAGTTTTTATGAAAGCGGTGTGAAGTATGGAATGTACCTTGTGCCGGTCTGGATCCAGACCTCCAGGAGTTTGTATAAAGGGAAGGAGGATTCCCTCAGGCATGCTTCAAAATATACCGACAAAGGTGAATGGACACAGGCATATAAGATCTGGGAGAATCTGGCAGTTTCTGAGGACACTACACTGGCTTCGAAGGCACTCTACAACATGGCCATATATTGGGAACTGGAAGACAACCTGGATTCGGCCAGTTTACTCGTAAACCAGGCACTTGAGTTTGATACCCTGGAGGCTGTCAGGTTATACAGGGAAGAGCTGGATACAAGAATAGAGAACCGGAAAGAGGTGATTAATCAGGTGAGATTTTGAAGAAACCAGTTAGAAAAGTTGGTTTTCAACATAGAAGAACGTTAGAAAAAGGAGTTAGGTTATGTACAACACAATTTTCATTATTATAATAGCTGTCCTGGTTTTCGGATATGTTCTGGACCGGATCCTTGATACATTGAATCTGAAGTATTCACTTCCTGATTTACCGGAGGAATTATCAGGAATATTTGATCCCGGTGAGTATAAGAAAAGTCAACTGTATAAAAGGGATAATACGCGTTTTGCATTTATTACCAGCTCGTTGAGTATAGCTATACTTATGCTGGTTTTTTTTTGTTGGAGGATTTGGATGGCTGGAAGGAAAGCTTTCAAACGTTACATCCAGTTACATCCTCTTTGTACTGTTGTTTTTCGGACTGATGGCTCTGGTAAGTGATATCCTTACCACCCCGTTTGCAGTTTATAATACATTTGTGATTGAAGAGCGGTACGGATTTAACCGGACCAATGTGAAAACCTTTATCCTTGATAAAATAAAAGGCTTGTTGCTGGGGGTGATCATCGGTGGCGGACTGCTGGCCCTGATCACCTGGATATACCTGCTTACAGGATCATGGTTCTGGTTGCTTGCTCTGGGAGTGGTGACCCTCTTTTCTGTCTTTATGACCATGTTCTATTCAAACCTGATTGTTCCATTGTTTAATAAGCAAACACCCCTTGAAGAGGGTTCTCTTCGAAAGAAGATAGTGGCGTTTGCAGAAAGTGTTGAATTTAAGCTTGATAATATTTATGTGATGGACGGCTCAAAACGATCCAGCAAAGCGAATGCATACTTTACCGGACTTGGACCAAAGAAGCGGATTGTGCTGTTTGATACCCTGATCAAAGACCTGAATGAAGAGGAGATTGTGGCGGTTCTGGCCCATGAGGTGGGTCACAATAAGAAAAAACACGTGACCACAGGCCTGATTTTGTCCATAGTACAAACAGGCATCACGCTGTATCTCTTCTCTCTTTTTGTGGGTGTTGACAGCATTGCTGTAGCCCTGGGTGGAAGTGAAGCCTCATTTCACCTGGGATTGATTGCATTTGGGGTTCTGTATTCACCCATCTCCATGCTTCTGGGATTAGGATCAGGGATGCTTTCCAGGCACAATGAGTACCAGGCCGACCGGTATGCCCGGGAACAATATGATGGAGAGAAGCTGATATCTTCGCTCAAGAAACTTTCAAAAAACAACCTTAGCAATCTCACGCCTCATCCGGTATATGTCTTTTTTCACTATTCGCATCCTCCTTTGCTGCAGCGGATCAAGGCAATGCGGTTGTAATCGGAAGCATATTCCTGCCACTGAAATCCTTTGCTTCGCAAATTATTATAGGTGGCTTCAGGATAAACTTCCGATTGTTGGGGAGAGAAGAAAAAAAGGTCCCTGCCTGGACAGGGACCTTTATCTCGAGCGGGAAAGGAGGATCGAACTCCCGACCCTCAGCTTGGGAAGCTGAATTTTGATGTTTCATCCTAATTCACTATATTTAATACCAGATAATATATATACTGTCAATCAGTGCTTTATAATCATATGCCTTTCATTATGATTTTATTCAGTTCATCATATTTAATAGTTTTATATTGCAAATTTCATTGCAAATATTTTTAAACTCATTTTCTTTATGGCAATATACAAACCAACCGCATCTCTATATTTTGACCAGCGAGAATCGCAGAAAACAAAAGATAACAAATACCCGGCAAAAATAAATGTTTATTATTTAGGCAAGAACCAACCGTATTCTTTGAAGCGATATTACACCAAGCAAGAGTGGAAGAAAATGTTTAGTCCAAAATTGCGTGACCAAAGGTTAAAGGATGATAGAACGAAACTGGAACATTACGTTGGTGATATGTTTAAAGAAGCATTGGAAAAAATTGATGAGCCATTCACGTTTCAGAAATTCCGTGATGTCTATTTTAAGAAGAGCTTAGCACATCTGGAAAGCAATGATATGTATGCATTGTGGGAAAAACGAATTGTGGCATTAGAGAAAGAAGCGAAGGATGACGATGAGTCTGGTGACAATGCCCAGATATATAGAACTGCCTTGAATTCATTTAAACGATTCAGAAAGACATTAACAACATCGCAAGTTTCAGATGAGTTATTTAAGAATTACGAAAGGCATATGACCAAAACAGGTAAGTCTGTTGCATATATTTCTATAAACCAACGTACTCTTCAAGCAGTGTGGAATTGGGCAAAACGTGAAGGTCATATTAAGACAGATAAAAGTCCATTCTCCAACTACAAAATCAAAAAATCAAGTAAAAAGAACGTTGCATTGAATGAAGATGAATTAAGACTCCTGAAAAATTATGAACCAAAAACTGACGCTCAAAGAAAAGCATTCCTTTTTTGGTGGTTCTCATTCTATTGTAACGGAATAAATATGAAAGACGTTTGTTTATTGAAACGTAAGAACATCATCGGTGATACGGTAGAAATACGAAGAGCCAAAACAAAAAGAACCAATCAGTCGGAAGTATTTGTACGGTTTAAATATTCTAAGAAGATTGAAGCTATAATTGAAGAGTTAGGGAATAAAGACAAATCACCAGATGCTCTTGTATTTAGTATCCTGCGTCATGGATTGAATTATAAAGAAACACGAAAACTTGTTCAATACCATACTCATGTAGTGAATAACCACATGAAGAAAATTAGTGGGGTCTTGGGAATTACGAAAAAGATTACAACAAATATCGCACGTCACTCCTTCGCTACGTTTCTTTACAGAAGAGAAAGACCAATTGGTGTTATAAGTGAAGCTTTGGGGCATAACTCAATTCAAACTACAAGAATTTATCTGGCTTCATTTGATGATGATACCCTCAGAAAGAATGCAGAACTTTTAGATGAAATATAATGGATACAGCAACCCCACTTTATGATGATACTATCGAAACGCAGCTTAATGCCCTAACCTGTAAGCTGGATGAAACCCCACATATAAGTACGAATCCTGTTGAGGCATCTTCATATCTTGGCATTACACTTATGGAGTCCGAAGAAGGCTTTCAACAAACGATAGAGAGGGTGTACAAGGAGTTTAAGGTATACATGGATAGTTTTGCCAAGGAGTGTATTAGTACGAACAACAACCAAGCAGTTTTGAAGCCAACTATTTCCCGAATAATATCTTTCTACAAAACTTCGGAATATACATTTACGCATTCACCCTTGCGTATGGAATGGAGAAATCAAGCTAAGTACTTTTTTCTTCCCAACCCATCAAATGATTTCAATATTGATAAGGAAATTAAGTATACGAGAGAGGCTTACAAGTTCTTTCACAGTGTTTCCTCGATTCAGTTATACTTTATTAAGAAACTTCAAGATGACCTTTCACCATATGGTGCAGAAGTAGGTGGCAATATCATTCTAACCCAAACCGAAACAGAGCCAGATTTTTTTCTCACAATACAACCAGAAGCCAAAAAACATAGCTATCCAATTTTACAGTACATCCACAAAAGTTTAAAAGAAGAAGGTTACATTAATTGTACCCTGCCACAGTTTAGACAGGTATTTATCTCGCAAGACCCGCAATCGATTGTTTGGTTGAAGGAGTACATTCACTTATCATACCTAATTAAGCATATGGGCAAGAGTTTTCTCATCACAAAGTCACCCAACAACTACGAGATTACCCATAAAATCTTTCATGACAAACGAATGGGTGTCCCTTTTAAAATGGTGAACCCAAACCATGACCATGATTCAAAAGACAAAAATGCTGTGAAATTCTTTGACAGTCTTTTAAGGAATTCAATCGGCTTTTATCTTCCGAAATCATAAATTTCTTCATCATTGCCAACCGATTGGTGAAATAATGTTTGATTTCTTTCTACACCAAGGAAAGACATATCTGTCCCATTTATCCTTAATAGGCGTTTTCTCCTGACCTATTGACCGACCTACCGAAATAAAAATCATTAGTCGTAATTCATTGTTTTTTAATTGCTTGCAGGAAAGTTTTATGAGAAATGAAATACGATAGAATTAGTTTTGAAGACCTTCCTGATGCAGTGTTACACCTATTACAAGATGTGGCTGACATTAAGAACCACCTATTAAACAAAGCTGCAACACCAGCAGAACCAGCATCTGCTGAAATCGAGAATGAATTACTGACGGTAACAGATGTGTGCAAGAAGTTGAACATATCTAAAGGTGCAATATACAATCTAACCAGCAAGAAAGGAATACCACACTTTAAACGGGGCGGGAGAATTTACTTCGACAGGAGTGAGATTGATGAATGGATACATCATAACAGACGGAAAACAATAAAACAATTACAGGATGAAGCCGAAATGGAGAGCCGAAAGAAATAATTAATAGTATAGAAGTAACAAACAAAAATCAGGAATCATGAAAAACATTACAATTGAATTAACGGAAGACCAGTACTTCAGATTATTGGCATACACCAAAGCGGATAACTATAGCATGCATGACCCTGACTACCGCACTTCCGAGGAAATGGCAGGATATCTTGTCTCATTGATGACAGAACCTAACCAAACTCCATTTGCCGATGATAAAAAGACAATGGCGGTTTATAACCGGGAATATAAGAGGCAAATAAAAAAGGGATTATGAAATCATCAAACAATTCTACCGACAAGAACCCATCCAAGCCTGAAGCCGAAAACCCGATTCAGAGAACCATAGATGAGGTGATGGCAGAGATTCAGGAAATCATCGATAATACCCATTGGGTACAGACAAGACTATCACAACTGGAAGCCAGTGGATACCCGATAGAAGAGTGCTGGGTAAAGAACGGCAGCATCGCTACCATATGGTACATGAAGGGCAAAAAGGTGCTTAGAATTCAGGTCACGGAATCAGAGTCACATGGAAAGTATCATAAAGCAAACTGCGTGATTATTCCAGCATCTGATATCTCATTCCAAGAAGGGGATGCGTCAAGGGTCAGGAACTTCCCAATTCAGAAAAAGAACCCATGAGGGATGAAATCCTTGAGTTGCTTCTGGGCGACAGACCGACTCTGCTGCAAAGAGAAACTATCGGAGACCAGATTCTGAAGAAGATTATTGAGTTTGTCGAGACATTAATTAATGGGGTAATATGAGCATAGGTTAACTATCCATACCTCAAGGATTCGGATAATCATCCGTAATATTTATAAACGACAGATATACAAATAGATGCAGAGTCTGATGATTGACTCAATGCCCAAGGTGTGTCTTGTTGCGAAATCAATAGCTCCTCCGGGAGTACCATATAAAGCATTGGTAAAGCCTGAGCCAATTGGAAAAAAGAACGGCAGTATAAGTTTTAAATAAAAAAATCAAAATGAAAAAGATTATGGAATTGACCCCGGAGTGGGTCTTGGAAAAGTTACCACATACTATGTATGCAGATGGTAAAGGAAATGTCACAATTAGTTCTGATAATGTTTCGGATTCACATTGGATTGACTTGGCACTTGATACTATCGGGATTAAGTATGAATCCGTGACAGTAGGGTATGACCCTGACCCAGAAAAGCAATATTTTGAAGTCCAGTGGGAATTCAAAATCGAGGACATAAAGGTTGATTGTCCTGCTCTCTATGAAGAATGGGAAATCTCAGATGATGCAAACACTCATCGTCATAATGTAGCGAAAGAACTAATTAATAGTATAGAAATAATCAATAAAAAATAAGAATCATGAAAACGAAAATAATGAGTTACTAAGAAGCAAAAAAATATTTAAAGCCGTTGGATTTAAAAACTAAAGCAGAATATGATGCATGGTGGAATGCTAACAAACCTGATTTTTTGCCACGGTTTCCAGAAGAATATTATAGTTCAGAATCAGAAGAAAATAAGTCAGTGTTGAATGAGATGAATTCAAAGGAAAAAACAGAATTAATCAAAAAGGTGTCGGGGTTGTCGTTGTATTCCAAAGAGAACAAGTTGTTTCAGAAAATTCTTGAAAAAGGAATGAAGAATTGGAATGATAACGATATTGAATTCCTGCGACTACTATATGATATACATCATTATCCAACATTATCCGCAGGTGGTATAGACATCTATCCTTGGGAACAAACGGAACAAATAAGAAGAGAAACAAAAACAAGGCAGGAAAATGCTCTGAAAAGATTATCTGAAGAACCATATTCATTGTGGCTAAAGAATCTAAGGAATTTTAAAACAAATAATAAATAGAACAAGATGATTTCATGTGCTGACAAATTAATTATGGTACGTATTTATAGAAGATTGAAGGTCAGAACTCAATTAAGGTTGCGGGGAGATTTATCATAAGTGTTGCTCCCTGTGACCTTTGCTAAAAAACGCTTATGAGCAAAAATTACTTTATATAACACTTATGAAAAATGAAAAAAGAATATAAAAATACGACTGTTTACATACGAGAATCTCACAATGAAGAATACCCCTTTACAGTAGTTTCAAATCATTTGGTGAATGATGATAGACTTAATGTTACTGATAAAGGTATCATGTTGATGATTCTATCTAACTCTGATAGTTATGTTTTAAATGTAACCTATCTTCAAAAGGAATCTGGAATAGGGAAAGTGCTCTTCAATAAATCAATGAAGAAATTACAAGAACTTGGATACCTTTTAAAAAAGCCTATTAGGAATGGCGGGTACAAATGGATTGTAATGGAATCAACCCTAATTTATGATGACCTTCAGAAACTTGGTTATCTGAAGTATGACAATGATAAGTCTTCTTGGATTATTGATGAGAAGATGGAAAAGTCTCTGCAAAGGTTTGATTTTCATCGCAAGTCAGAAAACCGGAATCCGGAAACAGGGAAACCGGGAAACCAGAAACCCGTTAATCAGAATACGGAAAACCGGATTCCAGATTCCCAGCCTCTAATAAGTACTAATGAAACAAGCACTAATATTGGAATAAGGAAAAAAGGAGAAATAGAAATTGGAATTAGTAACAATGAAACGCTGGTTGATGATATTCAAATTCTTGAAATTTCATCTGAAATTGAAATCGAAGATGTTGACTTAGAAACACCCATCCAAAACTCACTTCCAATTTTATTTGAGAAAAGTGAAGGGTTGCAAACAGCATTCCAAAACAGTTCTTTGACAGTTGATGATTTCAAACTCTGTTCTGATAGTTATATTGCCAATGTATTCCTCTCAATTAAATTAGAGAAAAAAGATTCTTATTGGGCAGAATCATTGAAATATACCAATTACAATCCCAAGCATTATGGTGTTTACGCTATTGCTGGCAGGAGCGCATTAGAGGTTGATTTTGAAACCGAACTAAAATCTCAATTGATTAGTCAATCCAAAAAGTCAGGAAAAGAATTACATAAATTTATCTACGGATTTTAATCCAATAGTTCTCAAATAAATTCTTTTGTTGCAATCGCAATAGGAATTATTCAATTTCAAGAAAGATTTGATTTATATCGATTTCCAAGGCATCAGCGATTTCGAAGACTGTTCGAAGTGTGAGATTCTCCGGAGTGGAGGATTCATAACGACTAATAGTATTCCTATGAATATCTGAGTACTCACTTAATAATTGTTGGCTGTAACCAGAATTTATTCTGTAATTCTTCAAAAAGCCAGTCACGGCTTGAAGACGCTCAGCGTTGTGTTGTTGAATTTCTTTGGTTTTCACTGGACTCATTTATTATAAATACGTAGCATAAAAGATTGTGCTTTAGGGTTCGCTAAAACTCAAGTAACCTGTACTATTACTGTTCCTGAATTGGGGTTTAATGGGGAAGTATCCAACAAGAAAAACAAGGCTAATAGGGAAGTCTAACGCTGAACACTGCACTTTTTAAGGCAGACAGGTTGAAATGCAGTCCCTACGGAGAGCAGCGACACGGAATTTAGAAAAAATTAGCGGGAATTATAGATTCTCGATGTCGGTTCCTATGAAGGTATTTAAATCAAGACCATGGTAACTAAGAATAAGAAGCAGGTTCCTGAGATTGAAGTAAATTTTGCCCTGTTCCATCTGGGTGTAAGAATTGCGAGAAATACCAAGTTCTTTAGCATAGGCATGAATTGATGACCCCTGTTTCTCTCTTAGTTTCTCTAATTTCTCTCCTATTTCTCCTATAACGGCTACATCTTGTTCTTCAACTCGTTTTGGTGGTTGCCATTTAGGTTTATTGACTGCCATGCTGGATAAATTTGATGTAAAGATACAAATTCATTGCACATAATTATGACAACTCAATAAAAATCGTTATTATTGCACATAATTATGACGCTTATGAAACAACATCGAAAAATCTATCAAACACCACTGATAATCCCTAATGGTGACGAAGTGGGTATTTATATGGTAATCACGGAAGTCTGCCGGGAAACAGGTTCTGTTCTCGCCTCATATCCATGTCGGATTCCTGAGTGGTCGCTGCTGAACTGTGACCACAAGGATTTCGAGTTCTACCACCCAATATTGAACTGATGCAGATTTCGGTGACAAACAAATGGGGTAATTATCCAAATATTCACTTCTGTCTGATAGTGAATGTTATTTACTGAAACCCAGTAATAACAGGGTATTCAGAGGCATCTGGGTTTCATCGACAAAATAAAACATTCACTAACAACCAATATCCTATAAAACTGAAATAGATGAGCGCAAAATTCAGCACCACAACAGCCGACCATCTGGAATGGGGTCAGGCAATGAACCTGATAAGAAATTTGTATAATGATGGAAATTATAAAATGTCTCTATTGGTATCATTCGGAGCGTTCTGGGGATTACGCATAAGCGATATTCTTGCCCTGAATGTAAGCGGGAAGTTACAATGTACTAAAATTGGCAAATAAGGATGTACCAAAAATAGCAATTAAGGATGTCCATTTCTTCAGTTTAAACCTATGACCGCCAAATTCGGTAAACGCATTAATCTGTAATGGTTTACAATCGGTCGATATTCGATTTTCATTCAAAATAGGCAATTTTCTGTGTTTTTAGTACTGTTTTTCATCAGTTCTTTGA
>SDBV01007711.1_pt1 | contig 14664 bp, 11 predicted proteins | sample 2277081 | NCBI WGS metagenome assembly SDBV01 (sample SAMN10402039, study PRJNA504765) | marine sediment metagenome | isolation source: marine sediment core GS10_PC15, 223 cmbsf | place: Arctic Ocean: Southern Knipovich Ridge | collected 2010
GGGTGGTGGGTCGCCGTGGGGGCGTTCTGTGGGTCCGCCGGGGGCGGGGTGGAGTAGGGGTGGGCCGGGGGTCGGGTCCGGGGTGATGGCGCCGATGCGCACGACGCCGTCTTCGAGTTCGGCGTTGCCGGCGCGGAGGGCGTTGAAGTCGGGGGTTGCAGTGTTGGCGATGTTATTGGCGGTGATGTTGGTGCGCCGGATGGCGTTGAGCATCCCGGACAGCGATGTCAGTATGCCGTTGAGCATCTTTGAAACCCCCTTCAGGTTAATTGTAGCACTGATCTGGCCGATTTGGGGGCCGGGGCGGGCCATTGTGGGCCGACACCGGGGCGGTGGCGCGCCCGGCAGCCACCCATGTGGAATCCCGCGGGATCGTGTGAGAGAATATCACCGTATGCAAAACCGGAGGGGAGACCGCAAGATGAATTGCGTCAAGCGCGCCACTGAGGGGACGCACCATGCTCACAAGGCTTGACCGCATTCAGCTCGCAGTTCCCGATGCGGCGGAAGCCGCGGGGACCTTCGCTGAATATTTTGGGGCCGCCACAGTGCGGGAACGCGAGCTGCCCCATCTCAAGGCCAGCGTGACCGTACTTGGCGCCGGAGACAGCGAAGTCGAGCTGCTGGAACCCACCGGCGAGGGTCCCGTGAAGGACTTCGTGGATACAACGGGCGGTGGCCTGTTTGGGGTGGGATTCACGACCCCGGACATGGACGGCATCCTGACGCGCTTAACGAAGAATCAGGCCCAGATTACACAGGTCGACGAGCAGATCTATCTGGAACCGGCGCCACACACCGGGCTCCGCGCGGTGATAAGTCCTCTCCCAAACACAGAGCGCGCCCGCGTCGGCCTCCTGTCCCATATCTATCAGGTCACCAATCCCGTTTCCGATCTTCAGGCCGCGACGGATTACTATACGGAGCTATTCGGGCTGGACGCGTCGAAATTCAAAGCCATCTCAAACGAGTTCTACGGTTTCACCGGCACCCTGACCCTATTCGGCCCGCCCGGCAATCTCGACCGCATCGAAGTCGCGCAGGTCGTCGACCACGAAGCCGCGATGGGACGCTTCCACAGGCGCCGGGGCAACGGCCTGTACATGTGTTTCGCCGACGTTGACGACTTCGGCGCCCTGCGCGACCGCCTCGAAGGCGCCGGCGCGCGATACGGCCTCGACGTCCCTCCCAAAGAAGGCGCCGACCCCGACGTCCTGTTCGTCCACCCCAAAAGCCTCCACGGCATGTTCATGGGCATCAGTCAGACCGGCGCCGCCTGGCGTTGGTCCTCGGAGTCGACCGAGCGCTAGCCCGGAAAGCGCCGAACCTGTCAACGCGCATGCGGTTCAGGTACAATCAGCGGCCCGTCCCTGCGAGTTGAATCAAGGCGCATGCATAACACGACCGAAGCCATTCCGACGACCCGCTCCATCTCGCGAGCCAAGGCTGCTCTGTTGTTTGGAGTTCTTGTCGCCGCCATAGGAAACTCCTTCGTATTCGCGATTTTGCCCCCAATTGGGCGCGAAATGGGCTTCACCGAAATCCAAATCGGCTCGCTCATAACCGCGTCCGCCGTGGTCTTCATGCTTTCCGCGCCGCTGTGGGGTGCGCGAAGCGAGCTCTGGGGCCGCAAACCCGTCATCCTCATCGCGCTCATTCTGTTCTTCGTCACAACGTTCCTCTTCGCCTTCGTCGTGCAACTCCGACTCGCGGGTCTCCTGTCCATGATTGCGGCATACGCTCTTCTCGTCCTCTTGCGTGTGCTGTTCGCCGCAGGCATCTGCGGCATCTTTCCCTCTTCCCAAGCCTACATGGCGGACGTCACGTCTATCGAAGAACGAACGGCTGGCATGTCACTCATCGGCATCGCCATGGGCGTGGGCTCGATCGCCGGCCCGGGGATCGCCGCTGCTTTCTCCAGTTTCAGTCTCGTTCTTCCTTTCTACGCCGTAGCCGCACTCGCACTCCCCGCGAGTTTCTTGGTATACGCCTATCTTCATGAGCAACCCAAAGAGCGCCACGCGATTGCACACCGGCCCGACGCCATCCCAAAGCGCGAGCTGTTCCCCCTCCTCTTCATCTCCACGCTCATCATGATTAACCTCTCGGCTGTCCAACAGGCCAGCGGATTCTATTTCCAGGACAAGTTCGAACTAGACGCCGGAGAGACGGCGCGTGCGGTCGGGCTTGCACTTATGGCCTCGGGGGCCGCTTCCGTTGCAGCCCAGATCGTCCTGGTACAGCGGCTGGGCCTCACGCCGAAAGTCCTGCTGCGCTCAGGAGTCCCCTGCGCCTTTATCGGCGTGCTGCTCCTGCAGACGATGGACCACTATCCGATGCTTGTCCTCGCCATGGTCATTTTCGGCCTCGGGATGGGACAGATCATGCCTGGAACCATCGCTTCGATATCCATGAAAGCCGGCCTGCATCAGCAGGGCCGCATCGCGGGCATCAACACGTCCGCGCACGGACTCGGGTTTATCATCGGCCCGTTGATCGGCTCCGGGCTCTATACCGTCCATCCGCTCCTGCCATACCAGATCTGCCTCGGTCTACTCGGATTGTTGCTCGTGAACGTCTACTTCGTCGCCAAGCTGCCCGGATGATCACTCGCGCGCGGTCGCGCCAACGCATGTAATAGAGCGATTAACGGGCCCGCAACCTCGTGCCGGTGGCACCGGTCTGATACAGGGGCCCTGGGCTTCTATCCGAAGACAAGGCCCCGGCACGGGGTTTGGATGAACGCCTTCTTCAAGAAGGCCGCAACGCCTTCAGGCGTGCTTTCTCCCAAAGGAAGAGGTAACCGGCTAAAGGCCCGATCGCTGAAATGCGAATACAAACGGCCCTCAAGCCGGACGCGCTCCATCGGCGTCAACCGTGCCTCATCCGCCGCGGCCGCTCCAGGCGCGTAGCAGGGCCGCTGACCGCCGCCCGTGGCGTTAGCGATCTCCGGTGCGCGGCTTCCGAACAATTGCGAATCGGCCGAAGCGAACCTCGTTCGCACGCTTCGCTCGAAGGTGGGCTCGAGCGACACGTCCATGCCGAGACCTTCGCCCCATTGCTCGCACTGCGCGCGGAGATGGCCGATTATCTCCTCACCTAGGTCCGCCGCCCTGGCGCTCTCATGGAGGCCGGCCCCGGTGATCGTATGCACACACTCGTTGAGACCAATTACGCCGACCGCAAAGCCCGCCTTCGAGACGTCCACCATCGCGCAACCGTCTCGCGAGGACGCCAGCAGACCCAACGGGCCACTCCCTTGTTTTCCGACCAGCCGTTCAAGGAACGCACGCTTTTGTACATGCCCTTGAAGGGCAAGATCCATCATCCGGTCCAATTCGGCGAAGAGCCCCTTCTCGTCGGGGCGGCGAAGAGCGGCCCGCGGCAGGTTCAGCGTCACGCGATGCGCCAGGACCTCTACGGGCGACATCAGATCGCCGGCGTGAGGCAACATCGGCGAATCCACCTCGCACAGGATCGTGATTGGGACCCCGGCGGACACGATGCTGCTGACGCCACCCAGAAACTGCGCTTGTTCCACTCTCTCCAAGGCATGGGGTGCAAGATGGACCACGAGCGACGGTGCTGGGAGCGGAACGTCCTCTCCCGCCATCTCCCGGTAGACATCGAGGACGGCACGGGCCAGATCCCGGGCCGTGTCCAGGTAGTCTTCACACGTGCGCTCGGTAAACGCTCCACCGGGACCCGTCAATTCCACGCCGCACATATGCTGCGGGACGTCCCAGTAGAGCGAAAGGCTCGATTCGTTGTTCGTCGTCCCGCCCGAAAGCGCGCGAAACGCGAATTCATACAGCAACACCTTCGCCAGATCTCGTAGACCGTCTGGATCGAGTTGGTGTGCGTACGGCGCGAATGCAAAATTCAGGCCCTCCCAGGCGATTGGGCCTTTAAAATAGGGCCGAAGAGCTGCTGATTGCCCGGCCATCTGCGCGGCCAACGCGTCCGGTTCCTTTACGGCGAAGGACCGTTGCTGCGCTTCGCCGGTTTCCATTCCGAATTGTTTCAGTCGCTCCAAAGAGGGGGAAATGGTGTGCAGGCGATCCACTGCATCAAGATCGTGCAGGAAAAGATCGGCGCGGGTATGGGCCTCTGACACGGCCCGCGAGAATACCTTCGCAAGGGCGAATTCTTCCTTCACACGTGCGGCGAGCAGCTGGCTGCTGCCCTCGGGATCCGATCGGACCGCCGAGTCGAAGTCTGCGGGGCCGGTGATAATTCGATCGGCGTCGTGCAGCGAGACTCTCAGATGGTCACCAGAACTTGACTCCGCGTCGCGTTCGTCATCAGGCGCGTCTGCGTCGCCGTGAATGCCCTCGGCCCAGCGTCGGTGTTCCTTGTGGCGAAGGTAACATTGGGCGGTCCTGTCATAGCCCATTTCGTGAAGCACGCGCCCGACTGCACGCTGTACATCTTCCGCGCTCGTGGATTCCTGACTCTCATCGGCCGCCAGATACAGCGCAACTGCCGAGGCGAGGCTGAATGAGATGTCCCGATCGAGCTCGCGCGACTCGATGCCGGCACGTTCGATCGTTCCGGCGATCTTAAGCGCATCGAAAGCGGCCGTGCTTCCATCGCGCTTAACGACCGTCGCAATGGGCTGCGGGAGACCCGCAAGCGCGCCACTAAGCGTGAGCTGCGCATCAAGCGAACCCGCGCGCGCCTCTTTGTGCCGGACGGAGTCGTCCCCGTCATCGGCCGCACTATCGCTAGATGGATGCTGTCTCAATGGCGAATCCTGGATTGTCCGTCCGCCGGGCAGACACGCGTCCGGAGAGTGTGCGAACAGAGGGGTGCAGCGTAGCAGAAAAGGAAGATCGGACGCTAGCCCGGATGGAGGCGGTTTTAGGCGCCAAGAAGGCTGTGCCGCCCGTTAGGTGAGCATCGTCTTGAGTTCGTTCATGAACTCGTTGAGGTCCTTGAACTGCCGGTATACGGACGCGAAGCGGACATACGCGACCTCGTCAATGGTTTTCAGCTTGTCCATGACCGCTTCACCGATGAGCACAGTGGACACCTCGCGCTCTGTGGAGCCAAAGAGCTTCCGCTCGACCTCGTCGATGAGCCCTTCGATCTGATCCAGGGTAACGGGTCGCTTCTCGACCGCCTTGAGAATACCGGCTTTCAGTTTCCAGCGGTCGAAATGCTCCCTGCGCCCGTCTTTCTTGATTACCATCTGGGCGACTTCCTCGATGCGCTCATACGTGGTGTAGCGTTTCGCGCAGTGCAGGCATTCGCGTCGCCGGCGAATGGCGTCGCCTTCCTTCGAGGCCCGGGAGTCCACGACTTTTGCATCCGTATTGTTGCAGAATGGGCAGCGCATAAGAACCTATACCTCTCGGGCCTGGGTGGTAGATGGGCGACGATCCATCGCTATATCTAGGTGAACACACTCTAACACATACAATATGAAGCGTCAAGAAGTGCGAAGGCACAAGCGCAATCGGGCTACTGGGTTTCTGTCTCTTCTTGGTGAAGAGAGAAGAACGATAGGCAGGTGGCGCCGTAGCCAGCCTCTCGAAAGCATGACAGCGCACGAGAGCAGTCCGAGAGAGATGTCCGGCTATCGTGCTCAACGATGAGAATCCCGTCGGGCTCAAGCAGGTCATAGCGCGTCAATTCGGCAAAAATCAACGAATAATCCTCAGAATTGAAGGGGGGATCTGCATAGATCAGGTCGAAGCTCTGGCCAGTATCGCCAAGCTTGGCGATTGCCTTGGATACACGGAGTTGCCGAATTTCGGCACGGGATTCGACCCGGGCCGCTACCAAGTTCCGGCGGATCAGGTCGGCGCATTGGGCATTGACCTCGACGAATTCGCAGTGCGCCGCGCCTCGGCTTAGGGCCTCGATTCCAATGGCGCCCGTGCCCGCGTACAGATCGAGCACCCGCGCCTCCGTGACTTTGGCTCCCAAGATGCTAAACAGGGCCTCCCGGACACGATCCAAGGTAGGCCGCGTGCTCTGACCCTTCGGGGCCTCAAGGCGGGTGCCCTTCGCATCGCCTGCAATGACTCTCATGGTCAGATTTCCCCGTGCACGGCGGCCGGGCCGTTGATGATTCGGCCACTATATCATGAAGTGGCTTCTGGGAAGCGACACGTACCTTCCTGTGTGGGCCTTCTTTGAGATAGGGTTTCGCGCCAAAAGGCGTGGGCCCAGAGACAGGTATTTGTTTGGGGGCAGAATAGGCTAGACTATGGGCTCTGATCTCTGGATCCAGTGATGCCTCAACAGCGCTCATCGGATATCAGGGCAACGTGCTGCGCGGAGGAGTCGAATGGCCGAGATGATCCTTGGCATAGGGCGTCAAGATAGCATCCGAAATATTATCTCTATTCTGGATGAGTCCTTGCGGAGGGTCCGCGGCGTGCCACGTAAGGTGATGGGCCACGGGGACAATGTCGAGGTCGAGGCCGAGAGGTCTGATTACGACAAGGACTTCGATACATTCACGGTGCGCATAACCACCTCGGGCGCGCTGGGAGACAAGCTCGCCGAGGCCGCATCTGGGCTTGGCGATGCGTGTGAGCACACGGTGGAAGACGGGGTCCACACTTTTGTGTGTCCCGGACCGAACTCGCAGGATGCCGAGGCCGCGCGCAAGGCCGTGGATCTATTGTCGAAGCAATTCACCCTACCTGAAGTATGGCGCTTCGATGGCGCGAAGTACCGTACGGACCCGATCAGCACGGAGATGCTGTTTAAGGCCCTGCTTAAATACGGTGCGAGCGACATTCATCTTGCCCCTGGAAAGAAGCCGATATTCCGAGTGGACAACCAGACGCGTAGCGCCGATATCATCGGTACGCTTTCTGCCGCACAAATTCTTGAACTCATCCGAGCGGTTGCGCCGTCGGAACACTGGGAGGAGTTCGAGAAGGAGAAGCAGACGAGTTTCAGTTTTCACCAGAAGGGCCTGGGCTATGCGCGCGCGTCGGCCTTTCTCAAGTCGGGCGCACCGCATTTTACATTCCGGTATCAGCCGGAAAAAGTTCCGAACTTCGAAGAACTTATGGTGCCGCCCGAAATGATGAAAGACTTGGCAAAATTGCACAACGGATTGCTGCTTGTCGTCGGCATGACGGGCAGCGGCAAAACGACGACGGCGGCGGCGCTGATCGGCTGGATCAACCGGACTCGGGCGTGTCACATCTTGACGATCGAAAATCCGGTCGAGTATGTGCATGAAAACAGGAAGGCATTCGTTTCGCAGAGAACTCTCGGCGATGACGTGCTGTCGTTCGAGGCCGGGGTGGTGGGGGCGCTGCGCCACGATCCGGATGTTATTCTCATTGGCGAGATGCGCGACGCCGATACCATCCGCGCCGCGATTAGCGCGGCGTCGACGGGTCATCTTGTGGTCAGTACGCTGCACTCGAATAACGCGAGCGGCGTCGTGAACCGCATTGTCAGCTTCTTTGATCCCGTTGAGCGCGATCTGGTGCGGACGCAGCTTCAGGAGAATCTGCGCTGCGTAATTGCCCAGAAGCTGCTCCCGAAAAAAGGCGGGGGACGGCTGCCCGCGCTCGAGATAATGTATAACGACATCAAGGTCATTTCAGATGCGATCATCAACGGAGACGTCATGAATCTCCGCATCGGGATGCAGCAGGGCCTTTCTCACTCGACGATGTTCGAACAATACATATACAAGATGTACAAGGACGATCTGATCACCCTCGATATAGCGAAGGAGTACGCGCCCGAAATTAGCATGTTCGAGCAGATTCTGATGGGGACCTACACGATACCGCGGCCCGTGTAGTCTACGTGCGCCCCTTCGAATCACATCTTGCGCTCCAGCCGAAGACACCGCCCCGACGACGGCGGGCAGCGTAGGAGAACGGGGCCAAATCCACTCGTGAGTAGAGGGCGCGACGTGCTAGAATCATGGAACCAAGCATGAGCGGAACGAGAGAAGGAGGGGGTGGGTATGTCTAGTCGGAGAGTGTATTTGACCTATCTCGGAAACGCCATGAAGGAGCCACTCATCTATGAGCTCGGACACAAGTTCAAGGTCGTGACGAATATCCGCGGCGCGACGATTAAGGAAGACATTGGGCTCGTGACGCTTGAGGTGACGGGAGACGAAGGCGAAATCGATGCGGGACTCGAGTGGCTCCAGTCGATGGGGGTCAAGGTCGAGCCGATCGAGATGAAGGATTCCGTATAGCGTCCTCGAAACGCTTCGGTGCAATGCTGGCTACTGCGGCTGCGACTGGAGAATCTGGAGGAACTGCTCCGCCTTGGCGTAGCTGGGATCGCTCCGGAGAGCGCGTTCCGCCTCAGCGCGCGCATCGTCCATCCTTCCCAATTCGTAATACGCCACGGCGAGATTAAGAATCGTTACGGCGTCATCGGGCACGATCTCCAGCGCTCGCTGGAAAAATGGAATGGCGTCCTCGTAATCTTCGAGGAGCAACAAGACCGCCCCCATATTTGTTAGGGCGTCCGCGTGTTCTGGGTATCGCTTTAGCACGAAGCGATAATGCGAAAGGGCTTCCAGGAAGAGCTCTTGTTCAAGAAGTGCATTGCCTAGGTTCACGTGCGCGGGGAAATAGTCGGGATCCAGCGCGAGCGCTCTCTCGAAATGAAGCTGCGCCCGGGAGTTCTGGCCCTGGTCCACAAACACGAGGCCCAGATGGCTGTATGTCTTCGGCGATTCAGGATCGAGTTGGACTGCATGCCAGAGTTGCTCCTCGGCATCCTTGTAGCGCCCCACCAGTCGATAGGCCGAGCCAAGGTTCCTGAGGTTCCCGAGGCCCTCCGGATTTTGGGCCAGCGCGGCCTCGATAGGCCCAATGGCCTCCTCGGCCCGGCCGTCACTCAGATAAGCCTCCCCGAGATTGGCCAAGGCCGTCGAATTCTGGGGACTGAGCCGCAGCGTGTGCTCGAAGAGCGCGATACTGTTCTCCCAGTGGCGCGCCTGCTGCCATGAGAGGATAGAGAACGCCGACACGATCGCCGCGCCTGAGACGGCCATGGGAATCCGCAAAGCCGGGCGCGACGCGGCGATATCCTTAGCCGCCCACGCAGCCATCATGAAAAGCCCGACGAGTGGCACGTAGGTGTAGCGATCGGCCATGGCCTGCCCGCCGACCTGAACGATGCCGATGACGGGTACGAGCGTGCCGAGAAACCACAGCCAGCCCACGATAAGATAGGGGCTCTTGTGTCGCAGCCGGATACAGAGCGTCGTGAGCGCTGCAAGGAACATGATTGAGAGCAGGACGCTCAACAGGGGGATGCCCGCGCCCGGGTGGGGATAGAAGGGGATAAGATCCGAAGGCCAGACGCTCTTTCCGATGTAAACGCCATAGGAGACGATGGCGTTATAGATCCGCGTTAGGATCCCGAAGACCTCCACGCCAGGCACGGCGTCGGCGCTGCGCTGCACTATGAAGGTCAGGACGCTCACGGCAATCGTCAACACGAAGAAGGGCGCTTTCTCCAGGAGAAGGCCCCAGTGCCCGCGAAGAGTTGGATTTGGCGCTTCGGTGTCATCTCCAAAGCGGTTCAGGGGCCAGTAATCGATGAGAAGCAGCACGAAGGGGAGAGTTACGAGCATCGGTTTTGCCAAGAGGCCCAAAGCGAAGAGCGCAATCGCAGACAGGTAGGGCAGCACTCGCGGCTTGCGTGCATATGCTGCATAGACCCAGAGTGTGAGGAGCCAGAAGAAAGTGCTGACCACATCTTTGCGCGCCGAGATCCACGCCACCGACTCGACGTGCAAGGGATGGACGGCGAAGAGGGCGGCAACGAGAGCGCTGGGCCAGAGCGCTGAGGTCAACCGAAACATAACCAAGAAGAGGAGGACGCTGTTGAGCGCGTGGAAGAGGAGATTGGTCAGATGATAGGCGCCCGGATCGAGGCCGCTCACATGAAAATCGAACAGATAACTCAGCGTGGTTACAGGGATGTAGTTGCTGATCAGGACGGACGAAAAGGCCCATTCTACGCTGTCAGGGTCCACCCCACGCTGAATCGGTAGATTGTCGTACACGTGTGGACCGTCGTCGTAGTTGACAAAGTCAAAATTCCGTACCTGACTGTAGATGGCCGCATTTACAAGGACCAGCGCGAGGCAGACAAGAAGCGAGGTTCGCATGCGCCCATTCTAGCAATAACTGCGTACCTCGACGGAATCAACAGGATCTGCAGTCAGCTGCATCCCCGCCGATTTCGTGCTACCCTGGAAAGCTCATTAACGCATCCTGAAGACGGAGAATGGGAGAGCATCGTGGATATCCAGAGTAAACGGGCCGTTGTGTTTGGTGGAACTTCGGGTATCGGCCTTGCTGCCGTGCAACGCTTGGCGGCGGCGGGCGCTGAGGTTTGCGCCGTGAGTCGTTACCCGGATCGGGCGCAAAAGCTGGTGCCGGATGGCGTCCGGCTGGCGGCTTGCGACACGCGCGACCGGGATGCGCTTGCGAGTTTGTTTAACGAGTTGGACTCTCTCGATATCCTCGTGAACGCGGCGACGGGCGGAAAGCGTCCGTCCGGACCATTCTTGGAGGTGGATCTGGACGCCTATCAGGGCGCGTTCGACAAACTATGGGGATATACCAACTCGGTCAGACTTGGCGCCGGCCACATGACCGAGGACGGCGCCATCGTTTTGGTCAGCGGCGCGCCGGCCCGACGTTCCCGGGCAGGTCAGACGGCGCTGGCATCCGTGGGCGGGGCCGTGGAAGCGTTCTGCCGCGCCGTGGCCGTGGAAATCGCGCCCCGGCGGATCAACGTCGTGTGCCCCGGATTCATCGATACACCTATGTTTGGCCCGGAAGGAAGTCAGCGAGAGTCCACGCTGAGAGAAGCCACAGCGCAGCATATCATCGACCGGCCCGGAACGGCGGACGAAGTCGCGGCGGCCATCCTGTTCGTCATCGAGAACAGTTTTGTCACGGGTACCACGGTGGACGTGGATGGCGGCTGGATGCTGACGTGACCCTGCGGCCCCGGCGCGCTACCCCGCTCAAGCGTATTCTTCGGCCAGTTGCGTCGCCATTTCGGCCCACTCAGTCAGCCGGTGCGGTTCGTTTCGCACAGTGTGGATGTCCTGTAACTGAATCTCGACGACGTTTTCGCGGGTTTTCTCGAGGGCGGTGCGCAGCTTCTCTTCGGCGATTTCGGGGTACCACTTGTCCATGCTGACGATGGCGGGATTGGGCTTGTAGGTGTAGACGAAGTCCTTGCCGACTGCGGCAGAGGCTGTATCGAGGTCGACCCAGGGGCTCATGGAGACGCGGCGGAGGTTCTTGATCTGGCGGACATAGTCCATCTTGTTGTGCAGCGGCTCACAGCAGCCGTAGGCGGCCAGGCCAAAGGGTTCGAGCAGGCGTTTTTCGTATTGGATGGCGAATTCATCGTGCATTTGGGGTGAGGTGGTCTCGGTGAAGATCTGGGTGGTGCAGCGTGCCCAGACGTCCTTCAGGCGCACATGATCGCCGTCGAAATCGGGCTGCGGCAACTCGTCGGTCCACGCGTAACCGCCTGAGCCCAGAGCGGTGTTTCCATTGCCGGGGGAGAGGGCGCCGAGCTCCTCCATCTGGCGGTTGCTGCTGAGATGGCCTTGCGTGATGCGCTCGAGGGCCTCATGCACCCATGCAGGGCGCTCGATGAGGTCAATGAACATCTGCTCGATGCCGCGCCACGTGATGAAGAGGTCCATGACATTGAGCCAGAAGAAACTGCGGCCCCGCTTCTCGACCTTGAGGATGCCGTCGTAGAGGTCGCGGAGCCGCTCATAGCGGCTTTCAGTCTCGGCTTCGTCGATCCACACCTCGGGTTCCGTTTGGATCTTCTCAATATCGCCCTCGTTCTCGATCGTACACTTGAAAGCCGCCGCGCCGAACTGCATTTCGGGCCGCTCCCTATCAACAGTCATACCGAATCCCGTGCGCAGACTGTCTCCCCGGATGGCGATATGGCATACGACCGTATCGTCCACGACCCGGTCGTCCCGAAAATGCTCCCAGCAGTAGATCTTCGTGCGCAGCGCCATTTCCTGTCTGCGGCAATAAGGGTCGCTGGTCTTGAGTTGATCGGCCGGAATCAGCTCTGCCCAAATGCTGGGGTCGACGGCCTGGAGGTGGACCAGGGGTCTGACGCGCTCGAGGCGATTCAGGCGCATCCACATGTCGCGCTTCTGATCGTGCACGGGGTTGCCGGCTATCTCGGCGACCTTCTGAGCAAGATCGCGGATGATGCGTTTGTCCTCTGCTGGTAGAGACATGGTCTTCCTTTCTCCGTGTCGAGGCCTGGCGGCGCGGCCCCTGTTCCCCTCACTATGGGCACAACAGGCCACGCTGTCAACTCTTAGTCTGGAGATGCGTGGTTGCGGTCGGCGCGAGTTCGGAACTGTAGGCATCGATTTGCCCTGCACATTCGTGTATTCGAATCGCACACTTGATCCACCCGGCCGCATCTGGTTGAATCATTGACGCTCATCTTCAAGAGCATTATCCGAAACACGAGCGGCATCTATGCGCCCGCCAAGGAGGATTGACAGTGACGATACGGAATTCGGTCTGCGCTTACGCGGCGCTTCTAGTTGTCCCGTTTTCTCTCTTGCTGGTGTCTGGAGAAGCAATTGCACAAGAGGAGGTAGACAAAGTGACGCCTTTCGAAATCAAGATTGACGACTCGGTGCTGGAGGACCTTCAGACGCGCCTGAGCATGGCGAGATTTCCCGACCAACTCGAAGGGGCGGGATGGGACTATGGCATGGAGCTTGGTTATTTGAAGGAGCTGGTTGCCTATTGGCGCGACGATTTCGATTGGCGCGCGCAGGAGGCGAAGCTCAACGCCTTCGACCAATTCACGACAGAGATCGACGGTCTGAATATCCACTTCATCCACCAACGCTCCAAGGAAGCCGATGCGATGCCGCTGATCATTACACACGGCTGGCCGGGGTCTGTCGTCGAGTTTACCAAGATCATCGGGCCCCTTACCGACCCCGTCGCGCACGGCGGCAAGGCGGAGGACGCGTTTCACGTGGTCTGTCCATCGATGCCGGGCTACGGTTTTTCGGAACGGCCAAGCGAACGCGGATTCGATTCACGCAAAGTCGCCGAGATCTGCGCAAAGCTCATGGCGCGGCTTGGCTACGACAGCTACGGCGCTCAGGGGGGGGACTGGGGGTCCGCCATCACCCAGTGGCTCGCGCGCGACGACACCGAGCACGTTGCGGGCATTCACCTCAACATGGTGACCGCGGGTCCGCCTCGAGGCGCGGGCGACCCGAACGAAGGCGTGCCGGAGGAAGAGCTACGCCGTTCGCGGGAACGCAGAGCGGCCTTTACAGGAGAGACGGGCTATAGCCAAATCCAGGGTACGAAGCCGCAGACGCTCGGTTATGGCCTCAACGATTCGCCCGTGGGGCTGGCCGCTTGGATCGTGGAGAAATTCCGGACCTGGAGCGATTGCGACGGCGATGTGGAGTCCAAGTACACGAAGGATGAGCTGCTGACGAACGTCATGGTCTATTGGACGACGCAGACGATCACGTCTTCGGCGCGGCTTTACTATGAAGCCGGGCATGTGTTTCACGCGGACGCGGGCGGCCGCATCGAAACGCCCACGGGCTGCGCGATCTTTCCCAAGGAACTCACGATTCCGCCACGAAAATGGGCCGAAGCCAGTTTCAACATCGTCCATTGGACCGAGATGCCGAGCGGCGGCCACTTCGCGGCGATGGAGGAACCGGAGTTGCTCGTGCAGGACTTACGGGCCTTCTTCGGAAGTCTGAAATAAGAAATGAACCGCTCAAGACCAGGACCCGCGTGAGAGCCCCGGCCGGGCTCTGCAATACTGCCCATCAGGACCTCGTTTCCCAGCAAACGTAGGATGGGCTTCAGCCCATCCTAGCTATCCGGGCTAGGGGTGGCCGCTTCAAACTTGTTTGGAGCGGGGGGAGGCTCGAGCGCCATGTTGCCATGGCCCGTGTTGGTGGACTTACCGCTCCTAGCCTGGTGGCTAGAAGCGGGCACCCTCGGAGTTCTCAATCCACCTAGCCAGGATTGACATGATTGTGTAGGCGCCCATGCCACAGGAATGGGCATGGCCAGATTCCAGAAATCCTCGCCGTGCTCTCCGTGGTACAAAGCGACCCTCTATTCCGCTTTAGAGTCCCAGTACCTTCTCCATGATCTGACGTGTTTCGCTTTCGGGGTCTTCCTCGACGCGGCTCTCGTTGTTGAAGAGCATCGTGTGGCGAGAGTCGGCGCTGTATGCGGGCCAATGGGGCATGTCCGGAGTGTCAGGATTGCCGGTGCGGGCAAAGGCCATCCACGTGGCGCTCATCTTCTTGGCCAATGCGAAGGCCTCGGGCGATTGCGGCATCTCGAACAAGCCTATCCCGTGCCGGATGTTGTCGAACGCGAAGGGTATCTCGAGGGCGTGGGGCGTATGGAGTTCGTTGCCCAGGTCCCAGTCGAAGCGATACACGTAGGTGGGCGCGTCGCCCAGGGCCGCCTTTCGCACGGCCAGTTCTTTGGGGTAGGTCCCGCGCGGATGGTCGGTGCAGATCAGCATGTAGAGGTCCCAAGGGCGTGCATCGGGATAGGTCTTGCTGTATACGTCGATGACGCGTTTTGGCGGCACGTGATTGCCCAGACGCGCGGCGACGCGTTTTTTCAG
>SDBV01007712.1_pt1 | contig 14663 bp, 9 predicted proteins | sample 2277081 | NCBI WGS metagenome assembly SDBV01 (sample SAMN10402039, study PRJNA504765) | marine sediment metagenome | isolation source: marine sediment core GS10_PC15, 223 cmbsf | place: Arctic Ocean: Southern Knipovich Ridge | collected 2010
ATGACGGGTTGTTATCCGCGCATAGTTGGACTGAATGAGAACTCTGAGGGCAAAGCGGTTCTTTTTCCTGTTGCCAAGAAGGGCCTTAACCCAAAAGAAGTTACGATGGCGGAGGTGCTGAAATCGCAGGGTTATGCTACTGCGTGTATCGGCAAGTGGCATTTAGGCGATCAGACGGAGTTTTTGCCGACCCGGCAGGGTTTTGATTATTACTACGGAATTCCGTACAGCAACGATATGGGCAAAAGGCAAAGAAACCGTAATAACCCACCGTTGCCATTGATGCGCAATGAGAAGGTTATAGAGGCGCCTGTTGACCAGACCACCGTAACGAAGCGTTACACGGAAGAGACGCTCAAATTCATGAAATCCAACAGAGGCAAACCTTTCTTTATCTATTTACCACACGCCATGCCGCACCTTCCGCTCTTTTCCAGCGACAGATTCTCTGGCAAATCCGCCAACGGGGCTTACGGCGACGCTATCGAGGAAATCGATTGGTCGACCGGCCAGATTCTGGATGCTCTGAAGGGGTTGGGGCTTGACGATAACACCCTGGTCATTTTCACATCTGACAACGGCGCTCGAAGGGCGAAGGACTCGCTCGGCAGCAACGCGCCTTTGTCTGGCGGGAAAGGTACTACGATGGAGGGCGGGATGCGCGTGCCTTGTGTGGTGCGTTGGCCGGGAAATGTTCCTGCCGGTCGTAGTTGCGACGAATTGTGCTCGACAATAGACCTGCTGCCGACCTTTGCAGGGCTTGCCGGCACGACTCCACCCTCTGACAGGCACATAGACGGCAAGGACATTTGGCCGCTGCTGGCAGGTGAAGAAGGCGCAAAATCGCCGCACGACGCCTTCTATTACTACTTCATGGAGCAGCTTCATGCCGTGCGTTCAGGCAAATGGAAACTCATTTTGCCGCTTGAAGTAAAAAAGACAGGTTGGAACAGGGACGAGGGTAAGTGCGAGTTGGCGTTGTACGACCTCGACAAAGATATCGGCGAAACTACCGATGTTTCCGCGAAACATCCCGAAGAAGTAGAGCGTTTACTCAAATACGCAGAGCGTGCCCGCGAAGGAATTGGAGACTCAGGGCGAAAGGGCAAGCATCAACGTACGGCAGGTTTCGTTGTGACGCCGGAACCGTTGCTCTTGTCCGGGGATTAGCACCTGTTGCGATAAAGGTGTCTTGTCAGGTGATTAGTACCTATTGCGAAAAGGGTGTTTTGTCCCGGAGGGACATTTGATAATAGCCCAGCAATTTATTGCTGGGATCCTGAGATAGAAAATGGAAGTCCCGGAGGGACGGCTGAAAAGGGAAGCACTTATTGGCACTCTGGCCGTTTCAGCCGTCCCTCCGGGACTGAAAAAGGGGGATATTCTTTTCCCACCGTTAAAACGGTGGGCTATTATCAGTCGTCCCTCCGGGACTTCCGCAACAGGAGCTAATTAGCATTCTCCGTTGAAACCCCCGGATTTGAACGAGCATGCGCAAACGATTAAAGTAAGTTTTCGATTTAGTTGCGGCTTGGAGGCAAGGGGCTGAAGCCCCTTGTCTTCCAATTGGATCAGCTTGCAGCCAAGGGGTTTTAGCCCCTTGTCTTTGGATTGTGCAAGCATAAATGAAAGGTGCAGACTAATGAAAACCAGTTTAGCGTTCCGTGTACTTTTAACCTTAGCGTTTTGTGTCGTCTTTGCCGTAGGCTGTTCGGAACAGCAAGGTGATGCACCCACCGGCGGGGAAGCGGGGGAGAAGACCCTCGAACTCGCCTTCCTTACAAACAACGCGGCAAGTTTCTGGACCATTGCCCGTCGTGGTTGCGAGGAGGCAGAGAAAGAACTGGGCAATGTAAAAGTCGATTTCCGAATACCCTCATCAGCGCAGGCGGCGGAACAGAAAAGGATACTGGACGACTTGCTTGCCATGGGCGTGGACGGTATAGCCGTGAGTCCGATAGACCCGGCTAATCAGACGAGGGACTTGAATAACGTTGCGTCCCAGACTTTGTTGATAACTCACGACAGTGATGCGCCGGACAGTGATCGTGTCTGTTACATTGGGACTGATAATCGTGCCGCGGGAAGGCAGGCGGGCGAATTGATTAAGGAAGCGATACCCGAAGGCGGAAAGATCATGGTTTTCGTGGGCAAGAGGGACGCACAGAATGCACAGGAACGCTACCAGGGAATACTCGAGGCTATCAAGGGTTCCAATGTCGAGGTGATAGATCTCAGGACGGACGATACGGACATGGTGCGGGCGAAGAACAACGCCAAAGACACCTTGGTGAAGTATCCGGACGTAGCATGCCTTGTAGGTTTGTGGAACTACAACGGCCCGGCAATTCTCAGCGCGGTCAAGGACGCCGATCTGGTTGGCAAAGTGAAGATTGTCTGCTTTGATGAAGAGGAAGACGTGCTTGCCGGCGTTGCGGACGGCGCGATTTATGCCACGGTTGTTCAGCAGCCCTTCGAGTTCGGTAAACAGGCGATTACGAGCATGGCCAAATACTTGCGCGGCGATAAGTCTGTATTTCCGGAGAATAAGATTCACATAATCCCAACTTTGACGATTAAGAAAGACAACGTTGCGGATTTTCAGGCCAGAATGAAGGAATTGTTGGCGGATTGAGTGTTCGTAAGGAACTTACAACGTTTGCATAACTCCAAGACAGGTATTGAGAAAAACATTCTAGAGATGAGGGGAATCTCGAAGACTTTCCCTGGTGTCGTGGCCCTGGATGATGTGTGCCTGGAACTCCATCAAGGCGAAGTGCTTGGCCTGATTGGCGAAAACGGCGCAGGTAAATCCACTCTGATGAAAGTTTTGGGCGGTTTGTTTGAGCCGGATTCAGGCCAGGTGTTGATAGACGGTCGAGTCGTCGATATACGTTCTGTTTCGGACGCAATGAGTTACGGAATCGCTTTCATTCACCAGGAACTCAACGTTCTGGACAACATCGACGTGGCCGGAAACGTTTTTCTTGGCCGTGAGCCAACCTGGACCCCTTTCCGGCTCATTGATCGCCAGCGCATTTATAACGACACAGAGCCGTATCTGAAGCGGCTTGGCTTGGACATTTCGAGCAGGACGCCGGTACGAGATCTGTCAATAGCGCAACGCCAGATGGTCGAGATTGCAAAAGCCCTTTCTTTGAACGCTCGAATAATCATCATGGACGAGCCTACATCGAGCCTCACTCTCACCGAGACGGAACGCTTGCTGCAACTGGTGGTCGAACTTAAAAGTCAGGGTGTAAGCGTCATATACATTTCGCATCGCCTGGGCGAGTTGGACAGTTGCGCCGACCGCGTTGTGGTCTTGCGCGACGGCAAGAACGCAGGCGAGCTTTCCAGCGACGAGATCGATCATGACGAGATGGTGCGCATGATGGTGGGTCGTGACATTGACAGCTTTTATGTGGCGCCGAAGGGGGAGAGGTACCCGGGCTTTTTCAAAGTGCGAGGTATTCGCTCCATCGCTTATCCGGAACATGCAATTTCCTTTGATGCGGCCAAAGGCGAGATATTGGGCTTTGCGGGACTAGTTGGCGCGGGACGTTCGGAGCTCATGGAGGCCGTCTTTGGTGTCCACAAAATCCCCGGAGGCGAGATATTCCTGGGTGAGGAGCGCGTCGAAATCTGGTCGGCCAGAGATGCAATTAAATGCGGAATCTATCTTGTCCCCGAAGACCGCCGTAGTTCCGGTCTTGTGACGGAGATGTCCGTGACAGAAAATGTGACATTGCCGTCGCTTCAGCGTTATTCGGTGGCGTGGTTGATCAACAGAAACAGTGAACGCACCGTGGCTGAAGAGCAAAGAACTTCTCTTAATATTAAAACACCCAGTGTGGAAACATCGGTCGTAAGTCTCAGCGGCGGCAACCAGCAGAAGGTGGTCCTTGGCAAGTGGTTGTCGATGGAACCGACAGTAATTATCTTTGATGAACCTACACGAGGGATAGACGTCGGAGCCAAAGCTGAGATATACCGCTTAATGCGCGATTTGGCGCAGAACGGCGCCGTTGTGATAATGGTGAGCAGCGATATGGAAGAGATTCTCAATGTGAGCGACCGCGTGGCTGTAATGCACGAGGGACGGATCACCGGCGTGCTCGATCGCAAAGACTGTGAAGAGGAGAACATTATGCTTCTTGCAGTGGGCAAAGAGGTTGACGCGGCGGTCGCGCCATATGAACAGGAGGCAGCAGCGTTTCAATGAAGAAAGAACTCGGCATTTTCATCCTCTTAATCATCCTATGCGTAATTGTCTCGATAGGAAACCCGAAGTTCTTGTCCGAGAGAAATTTGCAGAACACGGCCAACCTGATCGGTATGTACGGCATATTCAGCATCGGTATGGGACTCGTAATCATTACAGGGGGCATAGACCTGTCGGTGGGTTCGATGTTTGCGCTCACAGGAGTTCTGTTGGCAATGATGTTGCGCGAATGGAATTGGCCTTGGCCTGTTGCCGCAATTGCTATTCTGATCGTTCCGATGGTTCTTGGACTTATACATGGAATACTCGTGGCGAAGGCAAGGCTACAGCCCTTCATCGTTACATTGTGCGGTCTTTTGCTGTACAGAGGCCTGGCGCGGTTCATCGCGGAAGACACCACCAAGGGTTTCGCGGACGCAAAGGGCTTTGAAGTCCTGCGCGATATTGCGACCAGCCGCTTGTTTGGCAAGATTCCCATGCCGTTTGTATTTCTCGTCGTCATCGCGACAATAATGTGGTTTGTCCTTCATCGTTCAGTGTACGGACGATATCTCTTCGCGGTTGGCAGGAACGAGGAGGCCGCGAGGTATTCGGGGATACGTACGCGGACCCTCGTAGCGAGCACATATGTTCTGGCAGGTTTATTGGCCGGTATATCCTCGATGTTGTTCGCTTTCTACACCAATTCAATTTCCCCGTCCACCCATGGCAACTTCTACGAACTTTACGGCATAGCGGCGGCCGTTCTGGGCGGTTGCAGCTTGCGCGGCGGTGAGGGGTCCGTGATTGGAATAATCATAGGCGTCGCGTTATTGCAGGTATTGCAGAACCTCGTCAACATGCTGGGAATAGACAGTTCGCTGAATTTCGCGGTGATGGGCGCCGTAGTGCTGATAGGCGTACTGGCCGACCAAATCCTGCAGCGCAGACGAGAGAAGAAGCTCGTTGTAAAGTAGTTTCTCTTCTCTCGTTCCCATGCTCCTGCGTGGGAATGCATACTTTGACGCTCCAGCGTCAAGACCACACGCGAAGTCGTGGATTATGCAACACACAAGGCCCTTCAGTCCCTTGCCGCAAAACCATCTCAAGCAATGTGGCACGCTCTAAATTCTTATTTAGGGCGTGTCTTCGTTCACGTGGCCAGCTTTTCTTTGGAGACTTAAGACACGCCCTAAATAAGAATTTAGAGCGTGCCATAAGAATAGGGAAGTGTGCTCGGTTGAGCCGGCGTTTTCGCAGCAGAGACGTAACTAAGAATCAAGTCCACGGAGGATTTCGGACGCTTTTCCTCGCATGCAATGGGTGTAGAGGTGTGAAACGGGTGTATCTTCGAGGTTGATTTCGATGCTTGTTATTCCTCGTTCGGTCGCTATGCGGGGCAGGTTGGCGGCCGGATAGACAACGCCGGATGTCCCGATGCTGACAATCAGGTCGCATTCCTCTAGTTTTTCGTATGCGTCTTGCATCACCTGCGCGTCCAGCGAGTCTTCGAACCACACTATGCCGGGGCGCCAGTAAGAGCCGCAACTGCACATCCTGGGCACGAGGGGAACATCGAAATTGTCTTCGACGGTTCCCTCTCTTTCACAGCGTATCCTCCACATTGAACCGTGCAGTTCGGTGACTTTGGTCGAGCCTGCGCGTTGGTGCAGTCCGTCGATGTTCTGGGTGATAACGGCTGTGCCGGGCTTTTGCTTTTGTATCGCCGCTATGATCTTGTGCCCTTCATTCGGCTCGCAGTTTGCAACTGCTTCCCTTCGCTTATCGTGAAAGTCCCATACTTTCTCCGGATCAGCGTCGAATGCCCGTTGGCAGGCGTATTCTTGATAGTTGTACTCGTGCCAGATGCCGCCCTGGCCCCGGTAAGTGGGGATCCCTGATTCGGCGGACAGACCCGCACCCGTAAAGAAGAGAATACGTTCAAAACCGCTTAGTTTGACATTCTTGTCACTCAAGAGTTGTGCTCCCAACGTTGCGATCCCGTGTTTTTTCGATACTGAATGATAGGGCAAAAGGCGGTGGGCTTGCAAGCAGTCTAAACGAATATCAGGGAGGAGTTGAGAGTCATGATTTCCGCAATATCGTCGTGTTCAAGCAGTTGCGCGATTTCTAGGGGGGTGAGGTTGTCTGCGAAAGGGGCCGCCTGGCGGGGATCTGCTCCATATTCGACGAGCATTTCTACCATTTCTTTACTGTTTACCAGCACGGCCAGATGTAGTGGGGCAAGTCCTCGCGAGTCGGTGTCGTTGAGGTCGGCCCCGGCAAGAAGCAGCGCTCGTAATGTTTCAATATCGTCTTCTTTGCAGGCCCTAATTACGGGAACTTCTTCATCAGCGGGCGGTTCTTCAAGCTCCAGCATAAGCTCAATCAATATCTGATGCTGTGTGCTCATGGCGCGTTGAAATGGGCTCGATCCCAGTTCATCAATTGTCTGTATTAGGCTTTCCTCCAAACTAACCTCCTTTCAGTGAGCTTTGTGCTTCCCATGCTCAGTTTATCGGTGAGCTTGTCGGTTACTTAAGGTAAAGCTGAGTGTCGCAGGAGCTTTGTGGAGTTAATGCTAATTCTGGCAGAATTCTTTTCAGCAAGCATTTGTTATAATATGTAGATAAAGGGCGGAGCTTTTCAGACTAAGGTTTAGTGGCCCCCTCTTTTGTCATTTTGCGCATGTTTAGCGAGTCTGTCTAATGTTTTTCTTGACTTGCCTGAGTATATGTGTTTGAATTCTGTGTAAGTGAGTGGTTGTTATTGACCATTGGGATAATCTGCAACGTCTTTACCGGGAGAGTCATAGAATGTCGTTCGCCAAAAAGGCATCCGTTGCAATTGTGCTTTTCGCGGTGCTTATAGGTGTTTTTCTTTGGCTGAAGGACTCTGCAGATACTTCTTTTCATGCCGGGGGTCGCTCTGAGGAAGAGATAGTTCATATTGAGTTCTGGTACTCGGGACTGAATCCAAATGAGGGAGGATGGCCTGAGTATTGGGAGGGAGCGATAGCGAGGTTTGAGGCCAAGCACACGAATATAAGGATTGATTATGGCGCCTTCACGAATATGGAGGCTTTTCACAAGCTCGAGGTGGGTTTTTCGACGGACACCTCTCCAGATCTCTTTATGCAGTTTGTTGGACGGCTTGCAGAAGGCGTTGGCGCTGGAAAGCGTGAGCCGATTGACCGCTTCGTAAGCGCGTGGGAAGGCAAGGATGATTTTGTGGCGTCCTCTCTGGATGCCGGTGTGTACGAGGGCGTTTCATACGGCATTCCTTTCCATGCCACCCCGAACTTGATGATGTACAGGAAGGACTACTTTGCCGAGGCAGGCCTCGACCCTGAACGTCCGCCCAAAACATGGGAAGAGCTGTCCGATTATGCCGTGCGTTTGACTAAGCGTGATGGTGACGTTGTGACTCAAGCGGGAATGGACATAGCCTCGAACAGTCACATCCTACTGACCACGCTGGCACGACAGAATGGCGGCACGCTTGTGGGAGATGACGGCCATCCTGCTTTTGAAAGCAGCGAATGGGTGGCTGCGCTGGCGTTCTTAACGAATCTTGTCCACTATCAGAAAGTGAGTATCGTGGTGGACGTTCGTGAGGGCAGTGTTTTCAGTAGGGGTGGGGCTGCGATAACGTATGAAGGACCAAATCGCTTGCGAGGTCTTTATGACGGCAGCCTGTCCTGGTTTGACAAAGTGGGTTTTTTCACGCTTGAACGAAAGAAGAGGTCCTCGTGGACGGGCTATTCCCTGATGCATATGTCCCCAAAGTCGAAATACAAGGAAGAGGCGTGGAGCTTCATCGAGTTCTGCATGAGCCCGGAGGAGATGTGGCGTCGCTATGATGAGACGGGGTGTCCGGTTCTACGTAAGTCTTTACGTGACAGATATCTTAACGAAAAGCCTGGGCTGAATTCGGCGATATGGGATGCGCTTGAGGTTGGTGAGGGAGCAGCGAAAGTTACTTGGAATTCCCTTGCCAATGTTCATATCAAGAAAGCCATGGAGCGGGCACTTCATGAGAATGCCTCACCTGCCATAGCTCTTAGCCAAGCAAAGGATGATTTTTATAAAGACGTGAACCTTAGTGAGTCGGGGCAGATATCACTCAAAGTGTCCAATGCTTCGGCAGTTGCGCCTGTAGCTGAGGGCGAGTTGCCGGGAGAAGCCACTCAAAGCTCAAGTGAGGAAACCACACTGAGGTTGTGCGTCAGAAAGCAGCCTCTAGGGTGGAGGGAATATTTTTCAGCGGCTATGGCGCGGTTCGAGCGGGAGAATCCCCATATTCGCGTTGAAATTGAGGAGGTTGACATTGCGTTGCTTCGTAAACTTCAGCTTCTTCGCGGCGGCGTGGGGAAGGATTACGATTTATTCTTCGTGCGCCGAATGGATGCGCTTATCTTTTCCAATGAAGGCCAAATAGAAGTTCTGGATCCGTATCTCAGTGCCTGGGGGGAAGTGGATGATGTCGTTGATAGTGCGATTGACGCCGGGGAATTTGGTGGGGTATCGTACGGAATAGGCATGCAGCCTAAACCGGCCTTGGGTGTTTACCGCAAGGATCTTTTTGCCAAAGAAGGAATAGTTCGCGCAGGCGGAGTATTTTCCTGGGAGCGGTTGGCGCGTTACGCCAAGGCATTGACTAAACGGGACAGGTATTCGGTGACTCAGGCCGGTTTCAGTATTCCTTCCAACGACCACATTCTTTTGACGATGCTCGCTTTTCAAAACGGCGGAAGATATGTGGATGAGCATGGATTGCCAGATATAGACAGCGCGCAGTGGGTTACGGCTCTTGAATACCTTGGCGACTTGTTTGTTAAGGAGCAGGTTAATATTCTTGTCGATACGAACGATGACAAGTTGTTTGAGGTAGGCATTGCCGCGATTGATATTATGGACGACATGAGATTGAAGGCCTCTTTGTTGAACGACAGTATTGGAAGAGATAATGTAGGCTTCTTCAATCTTAAAGGTGAAAAGCTTGCCACTGTGTGTGGTTTTTTTCTCCTTCAGATATCGAAGGCTTCGCCTAATAAGGAGCAGGCTTGGGACTTGGTTAAATTTCTTATGAGCAAAGAAGAAACATGGCGGCGTTACGAGCAGGTCGGCTGCATCGTCGTCCGAAAATCATTGAGACGCCGCTTCTTGGAAGAGGATCCCGAGCGGAATCGGGCCGCATGGAAAGCCTTAAACAACGCCGTTTCGATTGCGGGGGTTCCGTGGATTGTTGATATGAACAACGAGCTCAAACAAGCCATGGAAGAGGTTTTTCATGAGGACAAGCCTGCATCGCAAGCCTTAATCGATGCTAAAGCGCGATTGCTTGAGAAGTTGAAGGCTTCCGGCGAGGAGGTTAAGTAGATGCGGCAACGCTCAGTATTGATTATATTAATCGTAATCATGGTGCTCGCATTTGCAGGCCTGAGCTTTGTTTCGATTTACTCAAACGCGCAACTCGAAAAGCTCAATGAAGCCAGGGACATGACATTGGGCTTGCATGAAGACTGGAACCAGATAGAGAGCCTGACCGCTTCTCTGCTTATAACGAACAAGCTTCCCCAGACTCGTAGTGACTGGATAGATGCACGCGAAGATTTCGATCTGAGCTTACGGGAATTTCTCGATGCGTCAGTAACAAATGAATTGACGCTACAGAATGTAGATTTCGAGGAGCAGGTTATCCTTGTGGAAGGCTTATGGAACTCCACAAAGAAACGTCTCGATGAAGCAGGACAACGCTTGAACCAGTACATGACGGAAAATGCGTCGTCTCCTCTTCCAGGAAGCATATTGGTGACCTTTGGCGAACAACGCGCCACACGGCGATATTCCGTGCTTCACAGGCAGCTTATTGATGACTTAAAGTGGGGCGCATCTCTATCAGACACCACCTTTCATGAAGTCCTGGACAGGCTTGTGGAGCCGATGACGACAAGCATACGGCTGCAAAGTGAACGTGTCAGAAACAATTCACTTATTCTGTCAATACTGATTCTGCTCGCAGTCGGCGCATTCGTCGTTTTTCACTCGCTGGAGTTAGCGCGAAGTCGTGAACTAATTCGTGCACATGCCGACGAGCTAACTCTTGAGGTGGAAGAACGTAAAAAGGCGGAGGGAACACTTGCAGAAGAAAGGAATTTGCTCAGAACTCTAATTGATAATTTGCAGGATCACATCTATGTCAAAGATCTTGAAGGCAGATTCATTTTAAGCAATGAGCCGATGGCACATCAGAACAAGTTCTCTTCGGCCGCGGAAATGATAGGGAAGACGGATTTCGACATTCATGGCGAAGAATCAGCGCAGAGGTTCAAGGAAAACGAGAGAAGGATTCTTGAAAGCGGTGAACCCCAAATCAATAAGGAACGCCATAGCAAAGATAGTCAGGGGCAAGAGCGTTGGTTTCTGAACACAAAGATGCCGTTTCGTGATGCCGATGGAAATATCGCGGGGCTTGTAGGCATAGGCCACGACGTAACCGAACTGAAAAACGCGGAAGAAGAATCGCGTGTGTTCAGCGAAAAGCTGACCGCTCTGCACGAGGTTGGCAACGAACTGTCAAGGGAAACTACGTTTGATGCACTGTGCCGCAAAGCCGTTGAACTTGCTTTGTACCGTCTCGGTTTTGATCGTGTTGGAGTGTGGCTCTTAGACGAGAAGGAGGGGAAGCTGCGGGGCTCGTTCGGCACGGACATAGAGGGTAATGTTCGTGATGAGCGCTCTGAGACCATGGAGTTTCGTGAAGATAGTCTTCAGGTTAGTGTGTTTGAGCAAAAGCTGCGTTATGCTACCAAAGAAGTAAAAGAGCTGGAATTCAGCAAGGATTATATTGAATGTGCGCGCACAATAGCCGCTATGTGGGACGGAGAAGCAGTTATAGGCTATGTGTCGATGGACAATTTAATCAATAAGCGACCATTAACAAAGAGCGATAATGAGCTGCTTGCTTTATTCGCCGCAACATTGGCCCGCTTATGTTCGCGTCTTCGAGACGAGGAGAAACGAAAAGAGCTTGAGACACAGATTCGGCAAGCGCAGAAGATGGAGAGCTTGGGCGTTCTTGCCGGAGGTATTGCGCACGACTTTAACAATCTCTTGATGGGCATTTTGGGCAATGCCGACTTGGCAATGACGGATCAAACTTTATCCGAAAGCACGCGTGGAATGCTTAAAGACATAGAGACTGCCGCCAGACGCTCGGCGGAGTTGAGCCGTCAAATGTTGGCTTATTCCGGCAGAGGCAGGTTTATGATAGAGGCAGCGGATCTTAACGGCATTATTTCAGAGATGGCCAAGCTGATCGATTCATCAGTGCCGAAAAAAGTTCGGATAGAGAAGAACTTGTCAGACAAGCCTTGTAGTATCGAAGCCGACGTAACCCAGGTCCGGCAGGTGGTGATGAACCTGATTATCAACGGTGCTGAAGCCATTGGCGAGGAAGGCGGAATGGTCGAGATTGTAACTGGCCATGTGAAGGCAACGCGGGAATTCTTCGCGACTTCGTACATAGACGACAACCTTCCGGCGGGTGAATACGTCTACATGGATGTGATTGACAATGGCAGCGGGATGGACGAGGAGGTTTTGAAAAGAGTTTTCGACCCGTTTTTCACTACCAAGTTTACTGGCAGGGGACTGGGGCTTGCCGGAGTGTTGGGGATAGTGAGAGGGCATGCTGGAGCGCTCAAGGTTACGAGCAAGCTTGGCGAAGGCACGTCTTTCAGAGTGCTATTTCCGAGATATGGCGGTTCTATTTCCGTTCCCAAAAAGGACAAGGCGGTTGTGGAAGACTTTGTCGGCAGCGGCACGGTGTTGGTGGTTGACGATGAGGACACGGTGCGCCGGGTTACACAGCGAATGCTCGAGAAGATTGGCTACAAAGTTCTGCTGGCTAACGATGGTATTGAGGCACTCGAAGTCTACAACAAGCACAACAACGACATAAAATGCGTTTTGCTGGACCTGAGTATGCCAAGAATGGACGGCGAGGAGACCTTAAAAGAGCTAAGAAAGATCGACGAGAACGTATGTGTTTTATTGTCAAGCGGGTACAGCGAAGAGGAGATCTCCCAGACTTTTGCGGGCAAAGGTGCGGCGGCTTTCGTTCAGAAGCCGTACAGGACCTCGGAACTTAAGAAGAAGCTGAGGAGTATTCTGAGCGCTCGATAAGAAAACCGACGATGCCCTCGCGAACATCGCCGGTTGCGTTTACATCCTTTAACCAAGAGACGCTTTCTTCTACTCCTTTGTATATTCTTTGAAAACCTCAGCTACCTTGGCTTGTTTTTCGTCTCCCTTGTGAAAGTAGAAACGGTATTTCAAGTCCAGGCTTTTGCCAGCTGGAACGGTGAAGTCGCCCGCACCCTTTTCTTTTTCCTCGAAGTAATGGACTCCGAACATGTTCGCGGCGAAGAGTCCGTAATCGCGAACGTGCCACCATGTTGGATGACGGGGATTGTCCGGATGGTCGAAGATAGCCACGCCGACTGTTTTGCCATTGATCGGGCCGTAATAGTCGCACCAGGCCGCGCGTTTGCCCCAGGTGTCTTTTTCACGGTCACCCGCGCTGTTTACGATGTGGCCTTGTCCGACATCTCCTCTAAGACGCATTGTGGGCGCCAAGCGTATGGCCATGGAACCTTCTTTAGTGTCGCCAAATACAAGTTTTCCCTGCGAAGCATTGATACTGATGTCGAAATCCAAGAAGATGCCTTCGGAACTCTTGGTGATCTTGTGAGCGCGTGTTTCCGTGCATACAAGCTTGCCGTCCGCTGAAAGCCAGTTGTTTTGTACTTCAAAAGAGGCTGAGCTTTTCCCATTCGAGCTGGCGGAGGAAATCCCTATCAGTTTCTCATGAACGATCTTTCCTGAGTCGTCCTTTTCGCTCCAGAAATCGACTCCGTTCACGTCTCCGTGCGTGAACCACAGCGACCGATGGTGTACATGGTCCTGTTGTTCATCTTTTCCTTCTTTCATAGGCCAATTACGCGTCATAGGCTTGCCTGTCGGCCCTATGACAGGATAGAAGAACGGTCTTGGCACGTCTTTGTAGTGGTATTCCGTGAATAGCTTTCCATCAATTTCGATTCGCAGTTTACCGTCCACGTCCTTGATTGAAATCGAATTCTTTGATGATGAACCTTCCGCGTACGAGCAATTAACGGCGATCATGATTGCCGCAACAGCCAAAGAAAACGCGATTCTTAATGCATTACTGTGCTTGTTCATTTGTAACTCCCCTGTAGATTCTTGAAGAAATTTAATCTTGACCTCTGCACCGTTCTGTTCCTCTGAAAGATAGGCCGGGCATATTTTCGCTATACCTTAGCCGCCGCCTTTTTAATCATTTCTCTCCATACCTTACGTTGTTCCTTCAGGGCAGCGATCTTGTCCTCCGGATTCGTTCTGGCTTCCAGAAGCACCCAGCCATCGTATTTCGAGGCCACCATAAGGTCAATCAACTTCTGGTATGGGTAGTCGCCGATATTGAGTTCGCGAACATGGGCGGTGTCGCCAAAGCGGTCCCGTACGAGCTTGAAGTTGTGCTCAAGACCCTCGCCTTCCAGATCCTGGCTGTTGCAGTTCCAGCACACCGCCACGTTCTTATTGTCCGCAACGTCCATAATCTTCTTAATAGTGGGAAGATGCGAGCAACCGCCGTGGACCTCCAAACGAATCTGCTGGCCCAGCTCGCCTGCATATTTGCCCACAATATTCAAAGACTTCCCTATCTGTTCAATCGTTTGTTCCTGTGGAACATCATCATGGAACGAGTTGGGTTTGACTTTTACGCCCGAGCCGCCGATATCGTGACTGAGTTTTACATAGGCTTTTGTGGCTTTGATGGACGCTTTGAGTTCATCGGCATCGGGGCTATCGAAATCCTCATTGCTGCCGATACTGATGAACTTGATCTTGCTGTCCGCGAATCTTTTTTTCACATCGAGGAGTTCGGCGGCACTCAGGCTGGGTTCCACGCCATGTCCGTGAGTTGTTCTAAGCTCGACGCCGAGGAAGCCCGTTTCCTCACAGTTGGCGATAAGCGTCGGCAGATCCCAGTCCTTCGCCCACTGATACGTCACAAGTCCCAGCTTCATTCTCGATCTGCGACCTTGAGCAGCAAACGAAACAGAGGAAGCTAATGGGGATATAGCCACGCAAGATGCAGTCATTTGTAGAATTTCTCGTCGTGTTAGGCCTCTCATTATCGGTTCCTTTCAGTTTATAGTTATTCTTTCCCTGAGTTGAACATCCATTATCGTGATCAGAGCGGGCTACGTCAAGAACAAAAGGTAGTATTGGGTGGAGTTGTTTTTTTTGTCAAAAAAAAATTACGCTGAAAACCCATTCAGAAAAAAGACTTGTCTTAATCCACCCTCCCCCCACCCACCTTCTGCCCATACACATCCCTCCCCAACTCCCAATCGCACACACACAAC
>SDBV01007713.1_pt1 | contig 14663 bp, 8 predicted proteins | sample 2277081 | NCBI WGS metagenome assembly SDBV01 (sample SAMN10402039, study PRJNA504765) | marine sediment metagenome | isolation source: marine sediment core GS10_PC15, 223 cmbsf | place: Arctic Ocean: Southern Knipovich Ridge | collected 2010
GGGCGTGGGCGTACGCGCGGCGCGAGGCCAGCGTATGGATCGCGCCCTGTTTCTCGGCCTTATTGAACCGGGCGTAGCGTCCGAGCACGGCCGGCGGGGTGGCCGGGTCGTCGCAGACGGCCAGTCCCTTCAAGGCCGCCCCCCGTAGCGCTGCGTCGTCAAGCAAGCGGTGCAAAAGCGGCGCCAGACCCGGGCCGCGCTTCTCCACCAGCGCCTCCAGCGCGGCGAGCCGCTCGGACTGCGGCGCGGCGGCGGCGGTGGCCGTGTTGCGCAACGACGCCAGGGCCTGGGGGTCGTTGAACTTCAGGGCCAAAAGCAGCGCCTGCCGGCAGACGTCGGCGTGGGAGCTTGCGGCCAGCTTGGCATAGACGGGCGGCCATTGCGACGGCATCTCGACTTCCTTGCGGCCGCGCAGCCCCTCGAGCATGCCCCGCAGCAGATCGAGTTGGAATTGCGAATCGTCGACCTCGGCAAGCAGTCCTACCAGTCCGGCCAGCCCGGCGTTGTCGGTTGTCTCGGCGCGGCGCGCCGCGGGGGCCGAAGCGAAACATGCGATCAACAGCAGCACAGCGGAGATTGGGCGGCGGAGCGTCATGGCAACCTTTCTACTTCGACGTGATCCGGCGGGCAATGTGTTGCCGGATCAGCGGGATCTTGGACGCGGCCGCAAGCCGCATCGCCCGGGCCGCGTCGGCGGGCACCAGCGGCTCGATCCCGTACCAGATCATCAGCGGCAGGTTGTGGTCGTCCACGTCCTCCGCGTGGGTGACGAGTCCTTCGGCGACCGGCCACCGTTTTTCCAACGGTATCCGCTGCAAGGCGGAGGCCAGGTAGAGCCGGACCACCGGCGACGGATCGTGCCGGGCCAGGGCGGCGAACCGCTCGATCGCCGGCCCCGGCGGGTCCTGGTCTTCGCAGAGCAATTGGACGGCCCAGGCCCGAACGTATTCGCTCGGGTGGTCCAACAGCGGAGTCAGAAAAGCCCCGTCGGCCCCGCCGGCCACGTGCAGGGCCCAAAGCGCCCGCAGCTTGCCGGCAGCGCTGGGGGTCTGGTCGAACAGCTTTTTCAGCGCCGCGCCGACGGCCGGAGACAGTTTTCCGGCGGCGGCCCGCTGTTGCAAGATCCGCCGCGCGTGCCGCACGTACCAGTCGTTGGCGTGCTGCTGGAGTTTCACCAGCTCGGCGTCCGGGAGCCGGGCGAGGTCCAAGCCGGTTGCCGTGCCGACCTGACCGTAGCTCACCCGGTAGACGCGGCCGGTCTGCCCGTGCTTGACCTCCCGGCCGCAGATATCGCCGTCGTGCCAGTCGATCACGTACACCGCGCCCTCGGGCCCGACCTCGATGTTGAAGCCGAGGAATTGCGGGTCGTTGGCCATGAAGAAATCGCCGCCATGGCTGCCGACGAAGCCCGATCCTTGGCGCTTCAACAGATCGATGTACAGCCCGTGATGGTGAATGTTGCCCATCACGACGTCGCCGCGATGCTCCGGCGGGAACTGGTCGGCCAGGTAGACGCGGCAACCGCCGTGGGCGAAACCGCCTTCGCGTCCCCCCGGGACCTCCCAGTGGACATGGTCGCCGATCGTCTGGATATCGGCATAGGTGTGCCCGTTGCGGTGCCGGCCGCCCTGCCGCTGGGTGTACGCTCCTTGAACGGGGTGCCAGAGGTGGGGGATCACACAGGCAGTCGAGATCATCTGCCCGTGGTCGTCGAAGTCCAGGCCCCATTGATTGCTGCCGCCCTCGGCGAACAGTTCGAAGCGATCTTTGACCGGATGGTATCGCCACCAGCCGGCACTGAAACTGATGCGATCTTCGTCTTCTGCGTCCGGCTTGCCGACCCGCGAGTGGGTGGCGAAGCCCTGGCAGCCGTAGAGCCACCCGTCGGGTCCCCAGATGAAGCTGTTGAGCGTCTCGTGGCGGTCCTGGATTCCCCAGCCGTCAAGGACCGCTTCCGGCGGGCCATCGGGCACGTCGTCGCCGTTGCGGTCGGGGATGAACAGCAAGTTGGGCGGCGAGCCGACCCACACGCCGCCGAAGCCGAGCTCCAATCCGGTGGGGAAGAAGATCTTCTCGATGAACACCTTGCGGCCCTCGAAGCGGCCGTCGCCGTCGGTGTCTTCGAGGATAATGATACGCCCGCGCGGCTCGGAGATGTGCTTGCCGCGGGTGGCGTAGTTGAAGTTTTCGGCAAGCCAGATCCGGCCCCGATCGTCGAAGCAAAAGGCGAACGGCTGCTCCACGTCCGGCTCGCCGGCGGCCAGCGACACGTGGAACCCGGGCGCCGCCGTCATCACCGCCGGCGCGACCTCGGGACCAGGGTGGATATTGCCCAACGACTTCCCGGCGAATTCGTGCCAGATCGCTTCGACGTGCCGGCCATCGAACGGGCCCATGTAGACCAGCACCCGCCGCCGGACGTGGTCGGACTGCCCGCGCTTGAGCATCCAATCGCCCAGCCGCTCCCGGCAAGGTCCCACGCCAAGCTGCCGGTCGACTCGCCATGGAACCGGGTAGCCTTCGTTCTTGGGGTGGTCCATCAGCACGACGTGGCCCGGGTCGCGGCAACCTTCGATCGGCATACCCACGTCGAGCCACCGGGCCCGCTGGCCTTCCGCCTGGGAGTTCTTTTGGTAGCGGCTGTTGGTTGCAGTGCCGCCGGATTCCGACCGCCACGGCATGCGGAGGAACATCCCGCCGTAGTCGTAGCGGCCGAACGCAACGTCCTGCTCGGCCGTCGCCTGCCGCTCAAGGTCGAGCACGTAATGATCGCCGTGGTCGGTGAGCGTCCAGGAGTGCTTCTGGCGGAGCACGGCCCGGCGATTCTCATCCAGCAGGTCGTACTGGACCTCCCATCGGGCAACGTTGCCGGTGGACGGCAACACGCGACTGCCGCGCAGCCGCCAGTAGTCGCCTTCGGGGTGATGGAAATAGTCGCGGCCGCCGACGCGCGTCGGCCCCCAGTACAGACCCGTCTGATGCTTGTGGTGAGTGGGACTATACTCGGTCAGCACACCCTTGCCGTCCGGCGTAGCCAGCGGGTGCAAGTACGGACGAAAATCTTCCCGCGCGTTTTGCACTAGCAGCGGGCGCTTCATGCCGGCCCGGAAGACGACGATCCGATCGTCCCGCTTCTCCACGCGCAGCTCGGGTTTCTTCCCGCCGCGGTCCGCACATTCGGCCGGCGCGCCCATCGTCAGCGCGACGGCGCAGCATCCCGAGAAAAAGACCGCCATCTTGGAACGTTTCATCGATGCTCTCTCCCGCAGGCAAAAAAAAAGGGCTCGACCGGTAAATAGGTGCGAACGCCGCATTTTTCGGTAAGCCGACAACTTCAACTAGCCTACCCTGAGTGCCGTCCGCTTTCAATAGGCGGACCGCTCCCTGGCGGCATCCGATGTACGGGCTGTTGTCCACCATATCGGGCCGGCAAGATGGAAAACTCCACGCCCCTTTCACCGCCGAAATTATCCCGTGGGCCGGCCTGTGTGGCCAATAACCTGCCTAGCCAAAAGGACTTACGTCGATTAGAATAAGGCCCAGTCGAGTGGCCTCGCGCCGGGCGGAAAACCAACAAATGGCTGAAAAACCGGGTCTAAGTGATGACTGCACAATGGGTTGCGTCGATTTGTGTATTACCCGTTTTAGAGGTCAAGTGCGCGCCCTGACTTACGACCACAGACCGTGCCGCAGGGCCGACCGAACTTGTTTTGTCACAACCGGTTACGCAGTCGCGTGCGGCGGACCGATCGTCGTAAGGCGAATTAACCCCAGGTATATTCACCCGGCATACCACGTGAATTCACCCGGCATACGAGGTTAATTCCAGCGACGCGATAGGGTCGAGCACGGCAAGTCAGTCGGCGTGCCCCTTCCATGGATATGCTGAAATCCTCTCGTTGCCGCGCAACACGGACACTTTGCCGAACAAGCGCCCTCAGGTGGCAACACTACCTCCGGAAAGGTCCCGGTGCCAGCCGCGATGGCAAATCCTTCTCCAGAGAATCGACCGGGCCAACCGCGTCCGTCTGAGTTGCCTCCGATATCGGGACTTGATGTACTCGCCCTTTATACCCTACGGTTATCCACCCCAAATCAGCCGTAGACATCTGAGCGGGGCGCACAAACTTGTATACGAGATTCGCAGACATCGACAGGCTTCCTGCCCATGTCATTTCGAACGGCCCCGGTGACTCTTGCAGTGGCACCGGCTGGCCGTCTTTAGTAAACAGACGAGCACTAAACTGCATTCGCAGCGGGCTCGGTTTCCCGTCGTTGAACTTGGAGATTAACAGTTTCACAACAAACGTCCCTTCGGCTTCTGCAAGCTTGCATTTAACCAGCCGTATGTCGGGGTCACCCGGCCCAAGTTCTCTTACAGAAAAGAACCTGATATCAGCAGGCCGAACTTGCTCGGATACTATCATAGTTCTGCCTTGCGTCTGATCGCCCTTCATTTCCTTCCCACGTGGGGCCAATGCGTCACCGTGCGTCTGATCGGACTTCACTTCTTTCCCAGGTGGGGCCGATGGGTCACCATGCGTCTGATCGGACTTCATTTCCTTCCCGCGTGGGGCCAATGCGTCACCGTTGTTGGCAGAGCAACCTACGAGCATAAGGGCATAGCTCAGCGACAACACTGCTCCCGTCCGGCCAATGTGTGTGGACTTCCAAGAGAATCTCATTCCTGCCATCCTTTCTTGCTTTGCTGTCACGCGGGTGGCACGGACACTTTGCCGGAGAGGAGATTGCCCTTTGATGACGCTTGTTCGGCAAAGTGTCCGTGTTGCATTGCAACAAGAGGATTATACAGCCTGCGGGGGGATGCGACAATACTACCACCAGCTATACTGATTCGCCACGGGAACCAATCTTTGGAGTGCGGCGACTTGTCGCCGCTTTCACTTTCCGGAAAGGCATTTTTCCGGACCGATTCGATCCCTGCAACCAAATGTTCCACCTCATCCAGCTGCAGCGAGTTCAGCCGGCCAGGCCGCTCGGCGAGACGGGTGAAGCGGTGTTGGTGGCTGTTGATGGGCGTGGGCGTTTTGGAAGTAAAGGGCGTTGTATCCAGGGACGAAAATGTAGAGGAAAAAGAAAGCGGCGACAAGTCGCCGCACTCCAAGGACATCGAAGTCGTCGACCACGCGAATCTTGTCCGTTTTGAAGCTGTAGATGGTGCTGATTTGCGGTCTCGTCGCCGTTGACTCGAACCGGGCAGCCGAGCACCAGCTATACTGATTCGCCATGGGAACCGATCTTTGGAGTGCGGCGACTTGTCGCCGCTTTCACTTTCCGGAAAGGTATTTTTCCGGGCCGATTCGATCCTTGCAACCAAACGTTCCACTTCATTCGGCAGCAGCGAGTTCAGCCGGCCAAGCCGCTCGACGAGTACGTAGGTTATGCTTCAGCATATCGCCAAATGATGGCGGCTTCCGGGCAGTTGCTTTCGAGTTGGCAACACGCTGTTGATTGGCGATATGCTGAAGCATAACCTACAGGGCTGATGGTTGTTCATGGCCGTGGGCGCCCGGGAAGTTCATGGTGTTGTATGCAGGGACGACAAGGTGAAGGAAAGAGAAAGCGGCGACAAGTCGCCGCACTCCAAATTTACAGCGCCTCAGTCCATCGCCAAGGAGACGTATTTCGACTCCAGGTATTCGAGGATCCCCTCGCGGCCGCCTTCGCGGCCGATGCCGCTTTGCTTCATCCCGCCGAAGGGGCAGAGGACCGTGGCGGGGGAGAAGTCGCCGATCGAGATGATGCCCGCCTCCAGTCCCTCCGACATCTTGATGCCTGTGGCAATGTCGCGCGTGGCAATGTACGCGGCCAGGGCGTACTCGGTGTCGTTGGCCGCTTGAAGCGCCTCGTCGAACGTCGCAAACGGGACGATGGGCATCACCGGGCAGAAGGGCTCTTCGCTCATGATCTGCATATCGCGGGTGACGTCGGTGATGATGGTGGGCTCGACGAAGTAGCCCTTGTTGTTGTCAAAGCGTTCGCCGCGGCCGCCGCCGCAGAGCAGCTTGGCGCCCTTGTCCAGCGCGTCGCGGATCAGCCGCAGCGTCTTTTCGAGATTCTCGGACGTGGTCACCGGGCCCATGGTCACGCCGTCGTCCAATCCGTTGCCCAGCACCAGGGCCTGGGCCTCGGCCACGGCCGCCTCGCAGAAGTCGTCGTAGATGTCTTCGTGTACGTAGAAGCGGCTGGCGGCGATGCACGACTGGCCGGCGTTGCGGAACTTGCTGGTGGCCGCCAACCGGGCGGCCGCCTCGGCCCCGAAATCGGGGAAGGCCACAAACGGCGCATGGCCGCCCAGCTCGATCGAGATCTTCTTCACCTGCTCGGCCGAGCGGCGCATGATCTGCTTGCCCACCTCGGTCGAGCCGGAGAAGCTGATCTGCCGCACGTTCGGGTTGGTGTAGAACACCTCCATGCACTCTTCCGCCGGTCCGATTACCAGATTGGCGACCCCCGGCGGCACGCCGGCGTCCTGAATGCACTCGAACAGCTTGATCAGACTCAGCGGCGTCTCGGTCGAGGGCCGGCAGACGCAGGTACACCCGGCGGCCAGCGCCGGGGCGATCTTGCGGCCTTGTAGAAACAGGGGGAAATTCCAAGGCGAGATCATCGCGCAGACGCCGATCGGCTGGTGGAAGATGAACAGCCGTTTGTGGCCGAAGTGCGACGGCACGATCTCGCCGTAGACCCGGGTGCCCTCTTCGGCGTACCACTCGAAGAAGGTGGCGTTGGCCAGCACCTCGAGCCGGGCTTCGGCCAGCGGCTTGCCCTGTTCGAGGGTCAGGGCCCGGGCGATTTCCTCGACCCGTTGGCGGATCAACTCGCCGGTCTTCCGCAGCGGCGTCTGGCGTTGGTAGGGCGTGAGTTCTCGCCACGCTTGGAGCGCCTTTTGGGCCGCCTCGACGGCCCGGGCGGTCTCGGCCGAACCGCAACTGGCCACTTGGCAGATCGACTGTTCGGTGGCCGGATTGATTACGTCACTGGTTCGGCCCGAGTCGGCCTCGCACCATTGGCCGTCGATGTAGAGTGAGCCGCGGATTTCGGGGAGTGTCATGAATCGTTCCTTTTTCTGCAATCGGTGAGGGCTTTCTGCTCCCGCCCGACCGGCTTGATGCAACTCCGCGGCAAAGTGCTGCAATTGCTGTAGCTTTTCCACGCGCTGTTGAACCGTCAGGGTGAGATTCTCGCGCAGCAACGAGCGATCGACATCTCGTTTGTAGGCTTCGATCACTGGATCAGAACGGATGGGTTGGCGATCGTCACGCATGGAAGCACTCCCCCCATCTTTACTGGTGCACGGTAACCCGTACATCCGCCCAAAAACCCGTGGAAAAGGGGACGGGTTCTACCCCATGCACAAGGTTAACGTGGACGCGGACCTACGGCAACAGGAAGCAATACACGGCGAGGGAATTGCGGATGTAGAGCCGATTGGCGATCAACGCCGGATGCGACCATACGTCGCGGTCCGCCTCGGCGACGTCGTCGAAAAGGTCGAGCGTGGCCAGGCAGGTGAAACGCCTCTTGGTGGCGTCGAGCAGGCACAACTTGCCCGATTGCGTGACGGCCAGCACGCGGCCGTTGCCGGCGATGAAGCTGGCATAAGAGTCGAAGGGCGCCTCGTCGACTTCCCAAAGCAGCTTTAGCCCGTCGTCCAGATCGAGACACATCAGCCGCTGGCAGCTTCCGAACACCAGGCCGCCGTGAACCACCGGCGTGGAGGTGTCGGGTAACAGGTCCTCGTTCCGGGCCAACGGCTTGGGGTTGATCCGTCCCCGGGCGTCGAAGCCGTACAGACGGGTGCCGTTGTTCTCGGTGCTCACCAGGAGCCGGTCGCCGACGACGATCGGCGTCGGCACGTTGAAATCGCCTTGCTCCTCGGGCACCAGCCGCCAGAGGCGTTTGCCGGTGTCGGGGTCCCAGCCGCCCAAGGAGATCGCGTCGTAGCCGACAATCTGCCGCACGCCGCTGAAGGTGGTCAAGACGAAGCTCGCGTAGCCGGGCGGTTCGCCGGGCGCGGACCAGAGCACCTCGCCGGTCTGCCGGTCCAGCGCCACCAGCGACGCGTCTTCGGCCCCCGGGTTGACGATCAGCTTCTCGCCGACGATCAACGGCGTGGAGCAGAAACCCCAGGTGGGCAACTCCGCGTGAAAGTCGTGGGCGAGGTGCTTTTGCCAAACGACCTTGCCGCCGTCGAGCGTCACGCAAGACAGGTCGCCGAAAGCGCCCAACAGGTAGACGAGGTCTTGGCAGATGACCGGATTGGCCCGCGGGGAGTTGGTGAAATCCATTTCCCCGGCGGCCCGATAGGCGAGCTTCCAGATCTGCCGGCCGGTATCGGCGTCCAGACAGCGGAAGACGTCTTGCACCTCTTCGAGGTCCTTGTCCGCCGCCACGACGTATCGGCCGTCGACGGCCAGGCCCGCCATGCCGTAGCCGGTCAGCGTCCGCGACCAGAGCAATCGTTTCTCGGCCGGAAGGCTCTTGGGAACGTAGTCGCTGACGGCGCGGCGATGGGGTCCCCGCCAGTCGGTCCAACCGGTGACTTGCTTTGCCCGGTCGCCGTCGATGGCCGGCAACCCAAGAAAACCGCGGCCGGATTCCAGGGCCGTCAACAGCTCCGGGTGACGGGCCACCTCGAGCAGCGATGCGGTAAGGCTTTGTTCCTCCGCCTCGGACACGCGATCGGTGGCAAACACACCAATCATCGGCACCGGGTCCGTTCGGCCCACGATCCGCAGCGATCCCTTGTCGATCGTGCCGCAGCCTTCCAGAAGCGGCATGGCGTAGCTGGAGATCACCGCCGCGTCGGCGTCCTTCTCCACCACCGCCAGCGCCGCGGTGTTGCAGCCGTTGCGGCTGGCGATTGCGCGGGGAACCGGCACGTCGAACGCCTCCAGGGCGGCCATGGCCGCGGACCGCTTCTCGTCGGAATCCTCCGGCCCGAACAGGATCCGGTAGCCGGCAAGGTCCTGGATCGATTTGGCCGGGTCGGCATGGCGGACGACGAACAGCCCGGTCTGGGTCGCCGTGCCGTCCTTCCCGGTGAGCATCGCGATCGTGCGGACGTCGAGTTGGGCTTTCTTGGCGTCGAACTCAACCAACGAGAACTTTCCGATAATCAGATCGATCCCTTGCTGCGCTTCGGCATGTGGGGAGGAAAGGGCCTCCGCGTAGCGGATTTCGACCCGGCGGTCGAGCCGCCGCTGGAGAAACTCCCCTAGCACGTCGTACTTCCGCTGGGCGTATCCTGCCACGCAGTCGCAGGCCAGCCGATCGCAAAGCGGGTCCATCACCACGATTCGCAGCGGCGGCGAGTCGTGGGTTTCTCGGTCGGGCCGTTGCGGCAAGCCTTTCTCGGCACCGTAAGCCGCCAGAGCGGGAAGCACGGCAGCCAACAGCCCGCAGAATAGGGTTCTTCGAGCCAAGTCACGGCGTCCGGGAATTCCGTTGTCGGAGATCCGCTTGTGGGAGGCGACTCCGTCGGCGATTGACACGGAAAACCAACTCCTATCGCCGACGGAGTCGCCTCCCACACTTTCGCCGACGGAGTCGCCTCCCACAAGCCTGATCTGCCTGACGCCCTCAGCTAGGTTCACGACCATTCGCTTAGTCCTTCTCTTGCAGCACTCGGATCAGGTTGTTCTTGTAGTCCATGACGTAGAGACGCTTGCCGTCGGGCGAGACCGTGAAGGCCATGTTGCTGCACGCCGCCGCGTGCGGTCCTGCGCTGCGGAACCGATCGGTCCCCAGGTAGCCGACCAGCCCCAGGAACTTGCCGTCGGTCGAGTAGCGTTTCAGGCGGGCCAGGCCGGACTCGGCCGTGTAGAGCACGCCGCCGGCGTCGAAGCCGAGGTTCATCGGGTTGCAGCAGGCGCCGAAGCCTTCCAGCTCATCGCGACTCTTCTTGCCCCACTTGCCGAGCACCTTGCCGTCGCGGTCGTAGCGGACGATGCGGTGGACGGAGTTCTCGGCCAGGTAGACCGACTCGCCGTCGGTGACCAGGTCGCACCGCTGGCAGCATCCGCGAATGCCTTCGGCGAGCAACTGCGGATTCTCCAACTCGCGATCGAAGCGGAAGAGCTTCGAGGTGGATACCCTGCTCCATCCGGAGCCGAACGCCACGAACACGTCCTTCTCCGTAACGGCAATGCCCGAGACCCGCAGCCGCAGCGTCACGTCGCTGCTCTTGGCCCTTCGACGGCTGGTTTCCGACACGGGCGCCTCGGCCTTTTCGGGGGCCTTGACCGAATGGAGCACCTTGCCGGCCGGGTCGAGTTTCGCCAACTGGCCATGGCCGCCGCAGTAGATCGTGCCGTCGGCGGCCACGTCGATCGCCTCCGGGCCGAACGCCAGCTCGATCGTGTCGATCTGGTTGCCCTCAGGACCGATCACCTTGATCTGTTTGGCCTCCACGTCGCATGCCAGCAGGTTGCCGTCGTGGTTGAGTTGCATGGCGCTGAGCCGCTTGAACTCGACCTTCAAAGGATCGAGTTCCGCGTGCGAGGCCGATTCCGCGCCCACGTCGACCATCTTTTCCTTCTCGGGCTTTTCCTTCTCGGGCTTTTCCTTCTCGGGCTTTTCCTTCTCAGGCTTTTCCTTCTCGGGCTTTTCCTTCTCGGGCTTTTCCTTCTCGGGCTCTTCCTTCTCGGGCTCTTCCTTCTCAGGCTCTTCCTTCTCGGGCTTGCATCTGGCCGGGGGCGTTTTCTTTTCCAGCACGCGGATCATGTTCTTCTTGATGTCGATTACGAACACGCGATTGCCGTCGGCCGCCACGGCGATGCCGATGTTGCTGCACGACGACGCCAGCCCGCTGGCCTGGCGGAAGCGGTCCGTGCCGACGTAGCCCACCAGGGCGAGGAACTTGCCCTCGGGGGTGTAGCGTTTGACCCGGGCCATGCCGGACTCGGCCGTGTAGAGCATCCCCTTGGGGCCGAAACAGAGGTTCATCGGATTGCAGCAGGAACCGAACCCTTGCAGTTCGGTGCGGCTCTGCTGGCCCCACTTGCCCAAGACGTTTCCCTCGACGTCGTAGCGAACGATCCGGTGGGCCGTGTTCTCGGCCAGGTAGAACACGCCGTCCTTGGCGACGAGGTCGCACCGCTGGCAACACGCCCGCAGGTCTTCGGTGATCAGTTTCGCCTTCTGAAACTGAAGATCCAAGCGGAACAATTGCGAGCGGGAGCCTCGTCCTCCGCCGGCCCCCACGGCCACCATCAGGGTCTCACCGCAGAGGGCGATTCCCGAAATCCGCCGCTTCCGTGACTTGGCCCGTTTCGGTTGCTCTTCGGAGGACTCGGCCTTCTCGGGGACCTTGCCCGTCTGGATCACTTCGCCACTCGGCTTGAGCTTGGCCAATCGGCCCTCGCCGCCGCAGTAGATGGCACCGTCGGCGGCCACGTCGATCGCCTCGGGGGCGAACTCGAGTTGGATGGTGGCCACCAGGTTGCCTTCCGGGCAAATCACCTTGATTTGCTTCGACTTGGCGTCGCAGGCCAGCAGATTGCCGTCGGTGTGCATTTTCAGGGCGGTCAGGGTCCCGAATTCGACATCCAGCGGATCGACTTCCGCGTGCGAGGCCGACTCGGCGCCGACGTCCTCGAGCGATTCGGGCTTATCCCGGTCCCCCTTGCCCGTTGTACCCCCCCGTTGTTCCGCCTCTTTTGGCCCGTCGGTGGCTTCGGGCTTATCCTGCGATTGCGGTTTGTCGTCGTCTGCGGTTCGGGCCGGCGAGGGACCCCACGACACCAGGATGCCGGTCAGAAGTGCCACTTGGAACCATTTCATGACTTTGCCGTCCCTTTCCTTGAAGTCGCCTGCGCGGCGAGGCGGGCGGATCGCCCTGCAAGGCCCCATTATAGACCCGGCCTGTTCTCCTGCCAAACAGGTATCAAACAGGATTTTCCGTCAACACTTTGACCTGCCGGCGCATTGTATTTGCAGGAGAAAACGATGACAATCGGCCCTTGGGGGTGGTTTCAGGGGCGGAGTAGGCCTTCGGGGGTCGGGTGGCAGTAGGGTGCGAGAATCGGCCGAGGAGTCGCTGCGATCGGTGTGGGAGGAAGCGGCGCCGGATTTGTCGCGGCTGGCCTGCGCGATGGGAATCGCTCCCGGCCGGGCCGAAGACGTACTTCAGGACGTGTATCTGACCGCCTGGCGGAAAGCGCCGCTGGAAGCCGGCCGCACGGATCTGAGAAGATGGCTGTTGCGAGTCACTGTCAATCGATGCAACCTCGAACACCGGCGACGGGCCCGATGGCAAAACGCCTTAAGGGCGGTGACGCGGCTGTGGGGCGGTTGCGACCACGTTGGCGGCCCGGCCGACGCCGCCTGTCGGACAGAGCAGCGGGACCTGGTCCGCCGCGGCTTGGAGCGGCTCGAGCCGCGATCGCGGTCGATCCTGGTCTTGCGTTACTTCGCCGAACTGGATTCCAAGGAAATCGGAAAGATCCTGGAACTGCCCGACTCCACGGTGCGGAGCCATTTGCGTACGGCCCGGCAACAACTTGCCTTGGAATTGAAACGAATGGGCTATGACCATGAGTAGCAGAACGTGCGATTCGGTCACCGAGGTGTTGGTTCCCTATGCCGACTCAGAGCTGCCCGAGGCCGACGCTGCAGCGGTGGCGGCGCACCTGGCCGTCTGTCCCGAATGTCGGGCGGAGTTGCGGCTGCTAAAGCGCTCGCTGGAACTTGCCCGGCAGGCCTGGCGTGAATCGGCCCGGGATGCCCCTGTGCCGGCAGGTTGTCCGCTGCAACCACGCCGGCGACGGCTTCAGGTGGCGGTCGGCCTGGCGGCGTGCGTTGCCGTGCTGTTGGCGGCGGCCGGTTGGTGGCGCTTCTCAGGGGAACCGCCGGATGGCAGCGTGCCGCGTATCGCGGAGATCGAGCCGGCGGCCCCGCCTGCGCCAGTGGCCCCGCCTGCGCCGGCGGAGGAGATTGATCTGGTCGAACTGATTGCCCGGGAAGGCCGATCGGCCCGACTGGCCGCGGCGGCCCGGCTGTTGGCCGCGCAACCGGGGCTCGAATCCTACCAGGACCAGGCCGAGCGTTACCTGTTGGAGACCTATCCCGACACGACGGCCGCCGCCGGGGCAGCCGACGGCACTTTTGCATCCCCTACCGAGGAGCCCGAGTCATGAAACGAGCGATCCTTATTGCCTGGACCCTGATTGCCCTGCTGGCGATTTCTGCCCGCGCGGCGGAGCCTGCCGCCGAATCGAAACCGGACTCCGCTGCCCGGGGCGCCAAGCAGGCAACTGCCGATCCGCCCGAGCCGGTGATCCCGAGACGCGAGTTGAAGTTCGACGTCTCCGAAGAACCACACGGCGTAGAACTCAAGCCCGACCCGAAAGTTCTGGAACAACGCTACGTGGCGATTATTCGTGTTCCGCTTGAGGACGACAGTTCCTACCAGGTGTCGAATACCTTGTACCATTTGTCGAGAGGCTTAAAGGACAGCTCATTCGGTCCGAGGGGGCGCCCAGGGCCGTTTCAAGAACTGCTCGTCGCTGATCTGCCAGAGGAGCGATTTCCTTCCAAGGAGATTGCCGCTGCGTTTGACGCCTTCGTGACCGGGGCCGACCGCCGCATGATTAGCTGGCGAAAAACCGACAATGCGGAAACACGCCAGACCGATGGGGCCTACGAAATCGAACTGCTCGCCCCCACCGCAGAGCGTGCCGAGGAGTTGGCCTCGGGGTTGATTGCTTTCTTTGACTACCGCATTTCCTATGGGGGGCAACGAGAGCATCTGCGCCAGAAGCAAGAGTTCCAGGAAGAATTGTCGCGGCAGCGAACCGCCTTTGACAAGGCCCAGCAGGAGGTGGCCGCTCTGGAAGAGCAACTCGAAGGGCTCAAAGGGTATGCCGACGTCACCCAGGACGCGCTGAACGGTCTGGTCACGGAGCAGCGGCTGATTTCGGTCGAGCTGGCGGGCGTCAAGGCCCGTATCGAGGCGTGTAAGCCGCACCTCAGATATCCAAAACATCGCGACCAGGTGGAGTTGATCAAGATCACCGCCGAGATCGAGTTGGTGGGGTTGGCCGCCAGAAGAGATTGCATCCAGGGAATTGTCGAAAAGGTGCGCCGGCGTCACGACCTGTTGGTGAAAGTTAAGAACGCTCGCAACGCCGCAAGTATCGTGAAAAACCACTCGATCCCGAAGCTGGAAAGAAGCATCACTGACGCAGAGAAGCGGTTCAAGCGATACGCGCCCGTTCGGATCCATAAGGTCACCATTCGCCGAATCAAATGGGAATCGGCAAAGCAGACGCCACCGGAGTAGCCTTCTGGCTCCGAGGTTGTGAAGAAATAGCTTTGGAGTGCGGTGACTTGTCACCGCTTTCCTCTTCCGATCGTTTTCTTCCTTTTCCGAGACACTGTAGCGTCAATATCGGGCTGCCAATGCGGAAACCGGCAACTCGAACCACGGATTACACAGATAACACGGATGGTAAGCGGCGAAATGCCATGCTCTGCCTATTCTATCCGTGACATTCGTGTAATCCGTGGTTTCCTCGTGTTGGAACCCGATTCTGTTACTACCGTCTCTTTTCCGATCGTTTTTCCCGATCAGTGGCCCTCGCTACTGCGAATCGGGTGGAAAAAGACTGCGAGTCGGCTGGAAAAAGAAAGCGGTG
>SDBV01007714.1_pt1 | contig 14662 bp, 11 predicted proteins | sample 2277081 | NCBI WGS metagenome assembly SDBV01 (sample SAMN10402039, study PRJNA504765) | marine sediment metagenome | isolation source: marine sediment core GS10_PC15, 223 cmbsf | place: Arctic Ocean: Southern Knipovich Ridge | collected 2010
GATATATATACTACAGACTACATAAAATAAGAAAGAACAACAACTATAAATTATATAGTTAACATAACATATAACTTAAGATCAAATAAATATATTAAATTTAACTCATAAACGTAAACAACATATACTATATAACCTATACATTACACTCACAAGAACTCCAAACATACTATTAAACCTATCACTGAAAAATACAATAAACTAAATAAAAAATTACATACTAATAGAATAATATATAATAGCGACCGCACGAGATATCTCTGAGCGAAAGTGCAGTGCTGAACGCGTAAAGGAAAAAAGGTGTGTCTTCCGATTGGACCTTCAGTCGGGTACACCGATCTCCTTCGTTGTCAACGTCGATGCGCATTGGAAATAATACGGACATTGAATCGAGTTTGAGCTGCGAGAGCCGCCTGGCGACCCATTCGTTTACCTTTTGCCTGGCCAGGGTGAGAGATTCGGCGCTCTGTCTCTCGAGGAGTGTGAAAACCTCACGCATCTTCTCACTTATCTCATCGTACCATACGCCGTAGATTGCCTCCGCCGGAAGGGCCCCCACGAAGTTGTCGATTATCCGCCGACGCCTTAGCAGACGATTCTGTATCTCTTCGGCGTTTGGACGTCTTGCAGTTCTCCTCTGCCGGCGCGGCTGACTGGAACGCTTCTCTTGGGCTTTGCTGTACGTGAAGATGCTACCGGAGTGGATCTGAAAGCCCGATGATGAGAGGATTCCTGTGATAATCGAAAACTCGAAGGGATAGTCGAAGGCGAAAATCGTACATTCTATTCTACCGGTATTACTCCTGTGAATTTGCAGCTCAACGGGATTGGTCTTTGAAAGCTCTGAGACGCCCTTCAGGTGGGCACAGATAGCGTCAACATCAAATTGCTCGAAATACCGGTCCTTGAGGCGTGTGAGATGCTCATGGACGACTGCAGGAGGTGTTGCGGGAAGGTTTGCGTCAGCACACCGCTCTATCAACTCCTCCTGGGTTGGCTTCATCGATCGATCCCCATATTGCAATGCCTAATCAGAGGTGCAATTTGAACTTCGCAGGTAAAATTCCGTATTTCCTCACCCGCAACCCCATGATTCTCTCAGTGATTCCCAAATAAGTTGCTGCCCTTGACATATTTCCTCGGGATGATTTTAAGGCCTCTAGAAGTATCTCCCTTTCCAGATTATCGAGGGTTTCCGTCAGTGTGCCTCTCTGCACGGTACCACTTGCCTCTGCTGTTTGAAGGGTGGGGGGGAGGTGATATCCATGAATAACCTCATCGGTGGTGAGTATAGCCGCTCTTTCGATAGAGTTTTCCAGCTCCCTCACGTTGCCGGGCCAATGGTAGGCCATTAGCATATCTATGGCATTGGTAGAGATACGGCGTATATTCTTGTGGTTGGCCTTTCCATATTTTTCTACAAAATAATCGGCGAGCAGCAGGATATCGGATTTTCTATCGCGTAAGAGTGGAATGTGTATGGGAAAGACATTCAGGCGATAGTACAGGTCCTCACGAAATTCTCCTTTGCTCATGAGCTCTTCGAGATTGCGGTTTGTGGCTGCGATGATGCGAACATCAGTCTTAATCGTATCGACGCCTCCCACACGCTCTATCTCCTTTTCCTGGAGAACCCTCAGAAGCTTTATCTGTGTTGCAATCGACAGGTCCCCGATTTCGTCCAGGAAGATCGATCCTTGATGGGCCAATTCAAATCTTCCTTTCCTGGTGCTTATGGCTCCGGTAAAGGAGCCTTTTTCATGACCGAATAGCTCACTCTCAATGATGGATTCCGGAAGCGCGGCACAGGGAACTCGAATAAACGATTTATTGGCTCTCGGACTGTTGTAATGAATGGCATGAGCAACCAGCTCTTTTCCCGTACCGCTTTCACCGCGTATGAGCACGGTCGCATCGCTGCGGGAGACCTGGGCCACAAGGTTGTAAACGTTCTCCATAACCCTTGAGTTGCCGATGATGTTGGAGGGATGAAAACGGAGCTTGAGTTCTTCCTGCAGGCGCGTATTCTCAGCCATGAGAAGTCGACGTTCCTCCTGAGCAGCCTGTCTGAGACGGACGGCTTGGGCGAGCATCGATGCGATAATCGAAAGGAGATGCATGTCCTCCTCTAGCGAGACCTTCTCTTCAAAGAGACGGTCGACACTGAGGGATCCGATCGTCTCATGACCGATCTTAATAGGCACGCAGATAAAGGAGATATCCTTTTTTTCGAGCTTTTGCCTGGCACCCGTGCGATTGAGAAAGAGCGGTTCCTTTGAAATCCTGGGCACGATGGCCGGTTGGCCGGTTAAAACGACCTTGCCTGTAATGCCTTCGCCAAGTTTGTATTTCCCCTTGTGTTGTTGGCTCTGAGAGAGCCCGAACGCCGCTTCGATGGAAATTTCGCCCGTTTCTCGATCCAGAAGAGTTATGGTACCGCGGAGCATGCCGACGTGCTCGGCAATAAGTTTTAAAAGCGGATTGATGACCTCGTTTAAATCGAGACTCCGTTCGAGACTCTGGCTGATCTCAAATAGAAGCGAAAGGCTGATCAATTTTCTCTGGATCTGCCCTCGATCATCTGTTTTACTGATGAGTAGCTTGTTTTCCATACTAGACTCGTGCAATAGAGGTATAGGAATACGGAAGCGTATTCCTATACGCAGGGGCATTCTGATGCGGAAGCGTATTCCTATACGCAGGGGCATTCTGATGCGGAAGCGTATTCCTATACGCAGGGGTCGAATCCCTCGGTGCACCCTACCAAAATGTAGTATTTATAGCAAGGGGGGGGTGACCGCGATGCGATTTTGAAATTAGTGCCCGTTGTCTCAGCGGGCATTGACATTAAAGGTGTTCTGTATTAAATTCCCATGAACTCACAGGTACTTGCCCTTGTAGCTCAGTCGGCAGAGCACCTCCATGGTAAGGAGGGGGTCATCGGTTCAAATCCGATCGAGGGCTATTTCTGTACATTAATGTTGACACTAATTCTCATAATAGGTATTATTATCTGCAGGGTAGATAATTAGAGGAGTATTAAAGTATGGCGAAGGCCAAGTCTATCGAACTAGTTGCGCTGCAGTGCAGCGAATGCAAAAGACGGAACTACACAACGGTAAAGAACAGAAGAAATACCCAAGGCAAGCTTGAGTTGAAAAAATACTGCAAGTTTGATAAGAAGCACACCCTTCACAAAGAAACAAAAATTAAGTAGTGGTGATAATTTGTCCTAGGCCAGTAGCTCCAATGGCTAGAGCGCCGGTCTCCAAAACCGGATGTTGTAGGTTCGAATCCTACCTGGCCTGTGCAGGCAGACCCTGTAGGGAGAGAGAGTGAAGAAGGTCATAAGGTTTTTTCAGGAGAGCTATGCGGAGCTTAAAAAGGTAACGTGGCCAAGTCGTGAAGATGTGGCTGCGAGCACGAAAGTCGTGCTGGTTTCGATCGTTCTCATAGCGCTGGCTCTTGGGTTCGTAGATTATTTGCTCTTCCAGGGTATTGAGCTGGTTTTCTGAACATGAGGAATTGGTAAAGGATTATGGCAAAGGGCTGGTATGTTGTACATGCCTATTCGGGGCATGAAAATAAGGTGGAAAAACAGCTGCGTCGACTCATGGCGGCGGACCCATTGAAGGATTCGCTCTACGACATAAAAGTGCCATCAGAAGAGGTTGTCGAGGTTCGTGAAGGCAAGAAGAGGATAACAAGCAAGAAGTTTCTGCCCGGTTACGTACTCATAGAGATGGATCTACCCGAAAGGGGATGGAAAGAGGTCTGCAGCGAAATAAGGAAAGTGCCGGGGGTTACCGGATTTGTGGGATCAACCCGAAATCAGAGACCCCAAGCGATTTCCCAGGAAGAGGCACGAACGATCCTGCAGAAGAGTGGAGAGATCAAGTCCGACAAGGTTACCAAGGCCAGAATGACCTTTTCTGTAGGAGAGCCTGTGAGAATCATAGACGGACCTTTTGATTCTTTCTCCGGCAATGTAGAGGAGGTGGATACGGAGAAGGGCAAGCTTCGCGTCTCGGTTGGTATATTCGGCCGGTCAACTCCTGTAGAGTTGGATTTTCTGCAAGTTGAAAAGATCTGAGCGAACGGAAATTAGTTTTTCTCATTACGTTGAAGGGGAAGATCTTTAGAACCTGCAAGAGAGCAAGTGACAGAATAGACGCAGCGATTCAAGAATCGGGGGTGCACTCTGCACGCCCGCAACGTATGTAGGTGATAGAGGAGACGATTAATGGCAAAGGCTAAAAGGGTTAAAGCGTTTATCAAGTTGCAGGTACCAGCTAGAAAAGCGACTCCTGCACCTCCGGTCGGTCCGGCGCTTGGACCCCACGGGGTAAGCGCCCCTCAGTTTGTTCAGCAGTTCAACGACAGAACTAAAAACACGGAAGAGGGGCTCATGATCCCTGTCGTCATTTCAGTCTTTGAGGACAAGAGTTTCTCTTTTATCACGAAGACCCCGCCGGCAGCAGTTTTGATAAAGAAGGCGTGTGGACTCGACAAGGGCTCACCGGAACCCAATAAGGAAAAGGTAGCGACGATTACAAAAGAGCAGCTCAAAGAAATAGCTGAGACGAAGATGCCGGATCTTAATGCCAACGATATAGGGGCCGGAATAAAAATAATCGCCGGTACGGCTCGAAGCATGGGTGTGACTGTGGAGGAAGATTAGATGGGTAAGAGAGGCAAGAAGTACCAGGAAGCGGTCAAAGATTTCGATAAGGAAACACAGCTGCCCCTCGGAGAGGCGATTGATAAGGTCAAAAACATGGCCTTTGCTAAATTTGACGAGACAGTCGAGGTGGCGATTAAGGTCAATTTGAAAAAGAGCCAGGCCTTGAGAGACATAATGGTCCTCCCCAATCAGTTCCAGGAGGGCAAGAAAATCCTGGTTTTCGCAAAGGGGGAAAAGGCGGAGGAAGCAAAAGAGGCCGGCGCTGCCTATGTGGGAGATTCGGATATGGTTGAGAAAATCAAGGGAGGATGGCTGGATTTCGATGTTGCTGTGGCTACTCCCGACATGATGAAAGAGGTCGGCACCCTGGGACCTATCTTGGGGCGAAGGGGGCTTATGCCCAATCCCAAGACACAAACTGTGACATTCGACATCAAGCAGGCGTTGGTCGAGCTTCAGAAAGGGCGAATGGAGTTCCGTGTGGATAAGACGGGTGTCGTGCATCTTCCTGTGGGAAAGCTTTCCATGGAAGCTGGGAAATTGAAAGAAAACGCTCAGGCTTTTATCGAAGGGGTTATAAGAAAACGTCCTTCAGATCTGAAGGGCGAGTATGTGAGATCTGTCTCGATCTCTTCCACGATGGGTCCAGGCGTTAGAGTGCTCAATGAGTAACAGGGAGAGGAACGCACCATGAAAACGACAAAAGTCAACGAGACAAAGCAGAACGCTGTGAAAGAGATTAAGCTCCTTTTGGAGAACGCCGACGATGTGCTTTTCACGGATTTTCGTGGCTTGAGTGTTGCGGAAATCACTCAGCTTCGGAACATCCTTCGGGAGGTAGAAACGGAATACAGGGTGGTCAAGAATAACTACACAAGGATCGCAATGCAGGAGATGGGGCTTCCCGACGTATCCGGATTTCTTTTCGGACCAACAGCTCTGGCATTGCTAAGAAAAGAAGCCGGCCCTGTGGCAAAAACCATTTTGCATTTTGGCAGGGATACCAGCGTTTCGATCAAGGGTGGAGTCGTCGGTGGTAAGGTGTTCTCCCACGATCAAATCAAAGCTCTCTCCGCGCTACCCAGCCGTGACCAACTCATGGCTTTACTCATGGGTACCATGAACGCACCACTGCAAAATCTGACAAACTGTTTGAATGGCGTCATGCAGAAGCTTGTACAAACCCTCAAGGCTATCGCTGATAAAAAGAGCAGCGGGTAGCTGACAGCAGCGGGTAGCTGACAGCAGCGGGTAGCTGACAGCAGCGGGTAGCTGACAATAGCGGGTAGCTGACAATAGCCCACAGGGAAGGCTGATATTGGCCAATAGGAATCCTAATATTAGAACAAAGAAGCGGCATTAGTCTTCAGATTGTTGTGTGCTATTGCTGCTTGAAGAAACTGAAGGAGAAGATAATATGGCAACAAAAGATGAAATTTTAGAATCCATTGCGAACATGACAGTTTTGGAAGTGTCGGAGCTGGTCAAGGCGATGGAAGACAAGTTCGGTGTCACGGCAGCCGCTCCGGTGGCTGTAGCTGCGGCTCCTCTTGCCGCTGACGGCGGTGAGGCTGCAGAGGAGCAGACCGAGTTCACAATTGTGCTTAAGGGTTTTGAGGACGGCAAGAAAATTCCTGTCATCAAGGTAGTCCGGGCGTTAACCGGTATTGGCCTCAAGGACGCAAAGGATCTTGTCGAAGCTGGAGATAAACCCATCAAGGAAGGTATTTCAAAAGAAGAAGCCCAGAAAGCCAAAGAAAAACTGGAGGCAGCTGGCGCTACTGTTGAACTTCAATAAGGTTCACGTTTTCGTCTCTTTCACAGAAAACATAGATCTCAAAAACCACCGGTGTGTCCTCAGGATAGCCCGGTGGTATCCATATTATTGGGAGGGATTGCATGTTCGATAATACCAAATCGGTAAACCGAATATATCTTGGGAAGGAATTCGATGATGTCATGAAGATACCCAATCTGATTGATATCCAGCTCTCCTCGTTTGAGCAATTTATGCAGAGGGAGCACCTGGCCGCAGGCAACGAGGTGCAAAAACAGGGTCTGGAAGAGGTTTTTCAATCGATTTTTCCGATAGAGAGCCCCAATGGCGATCTTGTGCTGGAGTACTGCGGCTACACTTTGCATGAGACCAATCTGAAACTTTCGGAGTTTGAGTGTAAACAGAAGGGCCTCACCTATGCCATCCCTGTCAAAGCCAAGATAAATCTCATTTTTTTGCAAACCGGTGAGATACGACAGAAAGAGATCTATATGGGAGATATCCCGCTTATGACCGCAAGGGGTACCTTCATCATCAACGGCGCGGAGCGGGTAGTAGTGAGCCAGATTCACAGATCGCCCGGCGTTATCTTCTCGCACGAGAAGGGGCTCTATTCGTCGAGGATTATTCCATACCGGGGTTCCTGGCTCGAGTTCGAGATTGACCAGAAGAAGGAGCTCATTTACGCAAAAATAGACAGAAAAAAGAAAATTCTGGTTACGATGTTTTTACGCGCTTTGGGATACGAATCACGGGAGAGCATCATCGAGCTATTCTACAAAACGAAAGCCGTAAAACTCTCCGAATCCAGGGAGGAAAAGGAAAAGCTGGTCGGCAGCGTTTTCGCAAAAGCCATTTATATCAAAGAGGAGGAGAGCGAGAAGAAGATCTATCGGGCGGGCGACAAGATACATCCCCACGACGTCGAAGAGCTTCTGCATCAAGGAATTAAACAGATAGAAATCATTGACTTCGATCATGCCGATTCCATCCACTCACCGATTTTTCTCAACTGTTTCGAGAGGGAAGAGGTGAAGCTCGTTAGGGACGATACCGATAGGGACGAGCCGACGAAGGAAGAGGCGCTCTCAAATGTCTATTCGATCATCATGCCCGGTGAGCCCATTACGCTGGAGAATGCTGAAAAGGATCTGGCTTCAATGTTCTTTTCGCCCCGTCGGTACAATCTCGGCCGGGTTGGTCGATACAAGCTCAACAAGAAGTTCGACTACGGCGAGTCATTCAATACCCACACCCTTACAAAGGAGGACATCATCAACACGATGGCTTTCCTTGTAAAGGTGTATATCGGCGAGGCCAACGTAGACGACATCGATCACTTGGGCAACAGAAGGATAAGGTCTGTTGGCGAGCTCCTGGCCAATCAGCTGAAGGTCGCCTTTACAAGAATGGAGCGTATCGCCAAAGAGAGGATGTCACTCAAAGAAACTGACACTATCAAACCTCAGGATATCATCTCTATCAAACCAATCGTTGCCAGCCTGAAGGAGTTTTTCGGTTCCAGCCAGCTCTCCCAGTTTATGGATCAAGTCAACCCCCTTGCCGAGCTAACCCACAAGCGAAGGTTAAATGCTTTGGGACCGGGAGGACTCTCGAGAGACCGGGCGGGTTTCGAGGTTCGAGACGTTCATTACAGCCACTATGGTCGAATGTGTCCTATCGAAACACCGGAAGGACCCAATATCGGATTAATTGTTTCTCTGGCCAATTATACTCGGGTCAATGAGTATGGGTTTCTTGAAACTCCCTACAGGAAGGTAACCAGAGGCCGAGCGACAAACAGTATTGAGTATCTTTCGGCCATGGACGAGGAAAAGCATTTCATCGCCCAGGCTAATACTCCTCTGAAAAAGGACGGAAGTTTCCTCGAAAAGCTAATCTCCGTACGTAAATCGGGAGACTATACAACCCGAACGGCCGATGATATTTCCTACATGGACGTTTCACCGAAACAGATCGTTTCCACATCGGCCTCGCTAATACCCTTTTTAGAGCACGATGACGCGAACCGGGCCCTCATGGGATCAAATATGCAACGGCAGGCGGTACCGTTGCTGCAGCCGGAACCTCCGAGGGTGGGGACTGGCATGGAAGGCAAGAGTGCATACGATTCAGGAGTGCTGGTGATTGCGAAACGTGCGGGTGTCGTGGAGTTTGTCTCAGCTACAGAAATAGTCGTGAAACCGAGCAATTCTGCTAAAAAGAACGATATGGATGCCTATAGGCTTTTCAAGTACCAGAGAACGAATCAGGACACCTGTTTTCACCAAAAACCGATCGTTAAGGTGGGGCAGAAGGTTGCTGAGGGGCAGGTTATCGCTGACGGACCGGCAACCTATCAGGGTGAGCTGGCTCTGGGACGTAACGTATTGGTCGCGTTCATGCCTTGGCATGGGTACAACTACGAGGATGCCATTCTTGTATCGGAAAATATCGTGAAAGACGATATTTTTACCTCGATCCACATCAAGGAATTCAATATCGAGGTGAGAGAGACAAAGCTGGGACCCGAAAAAATTACTCGGGACATACCCAACACGAACGAGGGTTCTTTCGAAAACCTCGACGATGAGGGAATTGTGAGGATCGGCGGAAAGATCACATCCGGGTCTATACTGGTCGGGAAAGTCACACCGAAATCCGAGACCGATTCTACCCCGGAGTTCAAGTTGCTCAACTCCATTTTCGGTGAGAAGGCAAAGGATGTGAGGGACACCTCGCTGAAGGTGCCCCACGGTGTCAGCGGCACCGTCATCGATATACAGAGGTTAAAGCGATCCGAGGGGGATGATCTGAATCCCGGCGTTATCGAAGTCGTAAAGGTGCTTATCGCCACGAAACGAAAGCTCCAGGAAGGCGACAAGATGGCAGGGCGTCACGGAAATAAAGGAGTCATTGCGAGAGTGCTTCCCGAGGAAGACATGCCCTTTATGGAGGACGGGACGAGTATCGATCTTATCCTCAATCCTCTCGGAGTCCCCTCTCGTATGAACCTGGGTCAGATTCTGGAGACCGAGCTGGGCTGGGCCGCGGTTGCGTTGGACGAGTGGTACAGCACACCGGTCTTTCAGTCTGCTACCAGCGAGATGATTGAGGAAAAACTCAAAAGTGCCTCATTGCCGAATAACTCGAAGATAGTGCTGTACGACGGTCGAACGGGAGTCGCTTTCGAAAACCCCGTTTACGTTGGTTACATCTATATGTTGAAGCTGCATCACCTCGTTGATGATAAGATGCACTCACGCTCCACAGGGCCCTACTCTCTCGTCACTCAGCAGCCTCTCGGAGGAAAAGCTCAGTTTGGCGGCCAGCGATTAGGAGAGATGGAGGTTTGGGCTTTGGAGGCGTACGGAGCCGCCAACACCCTGCAGGAGCTCCTGACAGTGAAATCCGACGACATGATCGGCCGCGCAAAGATATACGAGAGTATCGTAAAGGGTGAAGTTGCTTCTCCTCCAGGAGTGCCCGAATCCTTCAATGTTCTCGTTCAAGAGCTGAGAGGGCTTGCCCTGGATTTCTCTATATATGATTCCAAGGGAAAGCAGATCGCTCTGACAGAGAGAGATGAGGAATTGATAGCAAGACAAGGAAGTCATTTTTAGGGGGGGTATCGTAACATGAGAGATCTTCAGGATTTCGACAATATTCTCATTAAGCTTGCCTCACCGGAAAAGATCCGCGCCTGGTCGTACGGCGAGGTCAAAAAACCGGAGACCATTAATTACCGGACCCTCAGACCGGAAAAAGATGGTCTGTTCTGCGAGAGGATTTTTGGGACGACCAAAGAGTGGGAGTGCTACTGCGGTAAGTTCAAGTCCATCCGCTACAAGGGTGTCATTTGCGACCGTTGCGGAGTCGAGGTCACGCATTTCAAGGTTCGACGGGAGCGGATGGGTCACATCGAGCTCGCCTCTCCGGTCTCTCACATCTGGTATTACAGATCGGTCCCGTCGCGAATGGGACTCCTGCTGGATCTGAGTATTGCGGCGCTTCGTTCCATTCTGTACTACGAGAAGTACATCGTAATCGACGCCGGAGACACGGACTTGAAAAAGATGGAGCTGCTGACCGAAGAGGAGTACATCGAGTCGCAGGAGCGCTACGGTATGGCCTTTACAGCAGGGATCGGAGCGGAGGCGATTCGTACCATCCTTCAGCAGATCGATCTCGATGGTCTCAGCGTCGAGCTGAGGGTCAAGATGGTTGAGAAGGGCCGAAAGGCGGACAAACGCCTGCTCAAAAGGATTGAGATCGTTGAGAACTTTCGAGATTCTGAAAACAAGCCGGAGTGGATGATTTTGGATGTTGTGCCCGTTATTCCTCCGGAGCTCAGACCCATGGTTCAGCTCGACGGTGGACGGTTTGCTACCTCGGATCTTAACGATCTCTACAGGCGCGTCATCAACAGGAACAACCGTCTCAAGAGGCTTCAGTCTCTCAACGCGCCGGATATCATTATCAGGAACGAAAAACGAATGCTTCAGGAGGCCGTGGACGCCCTTTTTGACAACTCGAAAAAGAAACGGGTCGTAAAGGGTGCATCGAACAGGCCTCTCAAATCTCTTTCGGATATGCTCAAAGGAAAGCAGGGCCGATTCAGACAGAACCTGCTCGGAAAACGAGTGGATTATTCGGGACGATCTGTTATTGTCGTCGGACCCGAATTAAAGTTGCACCAGTGCGGGCTACCAACCAAGATGGCACTGGAGCTCTTCAAACCCTTTATCATGAAAAAGCTCGTCGAAAAGGACGTGGTTTATAACATAAAGAAGGCAAAGGCGCTGGTGGAGCAGGAGGCGCCCGAGGTCTTTGCCATTTTGGACGACGTGGTTTCCGAGCATCCGATCCTCTTGAATCGGGCGCCCACATTGCACAGGCTGGGCATCCAGGCATTCGAGCCCGTCCTGGTAGAGGGCAAGGCCATCAAACTGCATCCACTTGTCTGTCACGCCTTTAATGCCGATTTCGATGGGGACCAGATGGCCGTTCATATTCCCCTGACCCAGGCTGCCCAGATCGAGTGTTGGACTCTTATGCTTTCAAGCAAAAACATTCTCGATCCGGCAAACGGACATCCGATCGCTATTCCAACACAGGACATGGTGCTGGGGATATCCTATCTGACAAAGGTGAGGCCCGGCGCCAAAGGCGAGAAGAAAGTCTTCTCTTCGATCAATGAGGTTCTCATGGCCGTGGACAACCGGGATGTCGATTACCAGGCTCTCGTCAAAGTGAAGATCGATGGCGAATACATGGAAACTACCCCGGGTCGTGTCATCTTCAACGAGGAGTTGCCGGAGCAGATCGAGTATATCAACCAGGCTGTAGGCGAGCCTGAGTTGAGAGAGTTGATTGCCAGCACCTATACGAATCACGATCCCTATATAACTGTCGAGATGCTCGACAACATAAAGACTCTGGGATTCGAATACGCCACGCGGTTCGGTGCGACCATCGGAATGGATGATGTTATCGTTCCCGCTCAGAAGGGCAAGCTCATCAATGAGGCTAACAAACAGGTAGAGGCCATTCAGAACCAGTATCTGCAGGGTCATATCACAAACGAGGAGAGGTACAATCGGGTGGTAGAGGTCTGGAGCACCACAAATGAAGCGCTGACGAATGAGTTGATGGATGAGCTCAAAAACGACAAGCAGGGATTTAATCCTGTTTATCTTATGGTTAACTCGGGTGCCAGAGGCAGTCGTTCACAGGTCAGACAGCTGGGGGGTATGCGCGGACTGATGGCCAAACCTTCGGGGGATATCATAGAGCTGCCTATCAGATCGAACTTTAAAGAGGGCCTTTCCGTTATCGAATTTTTCATCTCTACGAATGGGGCGAGGAAAGGTCTGGCGGATACGGCGTTGAAGACCGCCGACGCCGGTTATCTGACGCGACGTTTGGTAGACATAGCACAGGATGTTGTAGTCAACGATGAGGACTGCGGCACCATCAACGGTATCGAGCGTCGTGCCATAAAGGACGGTGAAGAGATCGTTGAGTCATTGAAAGACAGAATCGTTGGTCGTTTCACCCTGGAGCGGGTCAAACACCCAATCACTGGTGAAATCATCATAGACGTAAATCAGGAGATCACCGATGATCTTGCCGAGAGTATCGAAGCAGCGGGTGTCGAGAGCGTTCGTATTCGAACCGTTCTCACCTGTGAGGCCCGGTATGGGGTGTGTGTCAAATGCTACGGCAGAAACCTCGCGACAGGCAAGAGGGTGCATATTGGCGAGGCTGTAGGCATCATAGCGGCTCAATCCATCGGCCAGCCCGGAACTCAGCTAACGATGCGGACCTTCCATATCGGTGGCACTGCGACAAAGATAAGTGAAGAGAATCGTGTGTATCTCAAGTACCCTGTCCTCGTGAAGGCGTTTTTTGGAAATACCGTGAACAGGCCGAACGGCAACCTGCTTTTCACACGGAAGGGTAAGCTCAACGTGGCCAAGGTAATCCAGGATATACCGGTGCGGAAAAACGATAAGATATTGGTTAAGGACGGAGAGAAAATCCTGCGGGACACTCCGATAATCCGGCGAGGGAAAAAGGACGTTGTTTCAACCGATGTCGCCTATGTGCACAGGAAGGGTAAGAGCCTGCTTCTCATCGCCCAAGATCAGGTCGTCGAGATTCGAAACGGCTCGGAGTTACTGGCAAAACTGGGAGATGTCGTGCAGGCCGAGGAGACGATAGCCTTTTTCGATCCCTTCAGCGAGCCGATCATTTCGGAAGTAGAAGGAACGGTGAAGTTCGAGGATATTCTCCTTGGCACGACTCTTAAAGAGGAGATAAACGAGGACACGGGTAAGATCGAAAAGAAAGTCACCGAGTATACTCTCGAATCGCTCCAACCAAGAATCGTGGTGTGCGATGATAACGGAGAAGAGCTGGCCACTTATCACCTTCCAGGGGCTGCGTATCTGAATATCGACGACGGCGATTCTATCAAGGCGGGCCGTATTCTGGCAAAGATGCTCAAAGAGAGCGTCAAAACGCGGGATATTACGGGTGGTCTGCCGAGGGTTGGGGAGCTTTTCGAGGCGAGAAGGCCCAAGACCCCTGCGGTCCTCTCCCAGATCGGCGGTCAAGTTGTTTTCCGTGGTCTTATGAAGGGCAAGAGGATTATCATGGTCGTCGATCCCTTTGGAAAGGAATATAAGCATCTCGTTCCTATGGGAAAACACCTGTACGTCCGCGATGGCGATCTCGTGGAGGCGGGGGAACCACTCTGTGAGGGCAGTATAGATCCTCATGATATTCTCAATATTCTCGGTGAAAACGCACTGCAGAATTTTTTGGTGAATGAAATCCAGGAGGTCTACCGTCTTCAAGGGGTCAATATAAACGACAAACACATCGGGATCATCATTAAGCAGATGATGCGTAAGGTTGAAATGTTGCGTGTTGGAGATACGAATTTCATACTGGGTCAGCAGGTCGATCGATACAAGTTCCATGAGGAAAACCGCAAGGTCGTCCGAGAGGGAGGCCAGCCTGCAGTTTCCAGACCGATGCTTCTGGGAATTACCAAGGCGTCTCTGAATATCGATTCGTTCATTTCCGCCGCCTCCTTCCAAGAGACCACGAGGGTGCTCACCAACGCTGCCATTGCCGGCTCCAGAGACCAACTGAGAGGTCTGAAAGAGAACGTTATTATTGGCCATCTGATTCCCGCGGGTACGGGCATGATGTCGTATCGGAAGATGAAGCTTTTTGACGAAAACAAGGAGGATCTTGATATAACGCTGAGCAAGATCATAGAGGAGAAACAGAAGGAAAAGGAGAGCATACAAGCGGAACCCCTTACGGAAGACACAGGCGTTGCCATCTCTTGATTACTGAGCACATAATGATTGCAAAGCAATCATTATGTGTGGGGGTAATCATTGGAGTGTGGTCAAAAAGGGGCGAAGCAGGCCAGGCAGTGTTGTTGACAGCAACTTTGCCCGCGGTATATACTATCAGGGGCATATAATGCCTAAGAGGCGGATCTAGCTTCTGCTGGAATGCTGAACGCGATTTTTCAGCATCGAAGGGTTGGGTTCCAAAGACAGTAAAAGATAACATACTCATAAAAAAAGAAGAGGATGGGTTGACTTTTTCTGTATCTGTTGTTATTGTCTTCTCTTTATATACCAAAGAAATACAATAGCCAGTCGCTTAATCGA